>OLRF01000723.1_pt1 | contig 39109 bp, 23 predicted proteins | sample 1672061 | NCBI WGS metagenome assembly OLRF01 (sample SAMEA3136641, study PRJEB25190) | human gut metagenome | reverse complement strand
TAGCAGCTGCCGCACCTCGCTCGCCGTATCGGCACTTAGAATTATGCGGTATTGCACTAACATTTGATGCTTCTATGATACAACATTTTGGTGTTAAATGCAAGCGGTTTTAACACACTTTCGTACTTTAGTGTATTGACTTGTTTGGGCAAATTTGCTAGAATATTAAAAGATGCCAAGACCGAACAAATGCAAATTTTACAAAGAAAGAGGTCGGCGCACCGCTGTGCGCCTTTACGCTATGCAGCAGAATGAACGTAACACCGCCCTGTATGAGGCGATCCTGCGACTGAACAGCCTGGATGAGTGCATCCGCTTTTTTGACGACCTGTGCGCCGTGACCGAGCTGCGCACGATGGAGCAGCGCTACGCTGTGGCCGGGTGCCTTTTGCAGGGCAAGGTCTACAGCGAGATCCGCCGCGAGACCGGCGCATCCAGCGCCACGGTCAGCCGCGTGAACCGTATGCTGAACTACGGCACCGGCAGCGTGGCCGAGAGCGTGCGCGAGGACCTGGCCGCACAGGGCGTCACCGCCGACACAAAGGAATAAGGAGGGTCCCACCATGTCCGTTTCGATTCAGGATTTCGGCAAGTCCACCAGCGGCCAGACTGTCAGGCTGGCGACGCTGAAAAACGATTTTATCGAGGTGCAGCTGCTGAGCTACGCCGCCATTATCCATCGCATCATCGTAAAAGACCGCAAGGGCAATCCCGTGGACGTCGTGCTGGGCTATGACACCGCCGCCGACTATGAGTTGAACACCGACAGCATGGGCGCCGCCGTGGGCCGCTTTGCCAACCGCATTGCGGGCGCGCAGTTCCCGCTGTATGAGGAGATCGTCCATATCACGCCGAACCAGAACGGAAACTGTCTGCACAGCGGCCTGCACGGGTTCAATCACACGATGTTTGATGTGGCGCTGACCCCCGGCGAGACCGACAGCGTGACAATGACGGCCACGAGCCCCGCCGGGACAGACGGCTTTCCCGGCAATTTTGATCTGACCATCCAGTACAGCCTGGCCAAGAGCGGGCTGGTCATCCGCTACGGGGCGACCACCGACGCGCCCACCGTCTGCAATATGACGAACCACAGCTATTTTAACCTGAACGGCCACGCCAGCGGCAGTGCGCTGGGCCATCGCGTGACGGTGGACGCCGATTTTTACCTCGAGGCCGACGCCGCCAGCATCCCCACCGGGCGCAAGCTGCCGGTCAAGGGCACCCCGATGGACTTCACCGAAGAAAAGACGCTGGGACTGGACATCGGCGCGGATTTCACCCCGCTGACCGATTGCTGCGGCTACGATCAGTGCTATGTCATCCGTGACAGCGGTCTGCGCCACGCCGCCTGGGCTGTCGGCCCCGAGACCGGCATCCGCATGGAGGTGCTGACGACCCTACCGGGCGTCCACCTGTACACGGCCAACTTCCTGGCCCCGGTCACGGCGGGCAAGGACGGCGCACACTACGCTGCCCGGGATGCCGTCTGTTTTGAGACGGAGGACTTTCCCGACGCGCCGAACCACCCGAACTTCCCCGACACGACGCTGCTGCCGGGCAAGCCGTACAGCTCGACGACGATCTACCGGTTTGATTTGGCGGAGATGTGATCTTCCTTGCCTTCCCCTGCGGGGGAAGGTGGCCCCGCGGGGCCGGATGAGGGGCACGTTTTTGGATATTGCCCGTAAGCGGGAAACACCATAGACTTTGCCCTCATCAGTCCGCTTTGCGGACAGCTTCCCCCGAGGGGGAAGCCTTTCCCTGCAAAAAACCGCCCTGCACGTTTTTTCGTGCGGGGCGGTTCTTTTTTACTTCTCTTTGCTCAGCAAGATCCGGTCATTGTCCAGCGCGTGGCCGACGTTCTCTGCGAAGCGGTCCAGCAGGCCGTCCACAGTGGTGTGGGCGCGCTCCTCGCCGCTGATGTCCAGCACAATATGACCGTGGTCCATCATCAGCGTGCGGTTGCCCAGGGTCAGTGCGTCGTGCATGTTGTGGGTGATCATCAGGCAGGTCAGGTGGTTTTCGGCCACGATTTTTTTTGTCAGCTCCAGCACCTTGTCCGCCGTGCCGGGGTCCAGCGCCGCCGTGTGCTCGTCAAGCAGCAGCAGCTTCGGCGTGACGAGGGTTGCCATCAGCAGGGTCAGTGCCTGGCGCTGGCCGCCGGACAGCAGACCCACGGGCTGTTTCATGCGGTCCTCTAGCCCCAGACCCAGCGCGGAGAGCTTTTCGGCAAACAGCTCCCGGTCCTTTTTGTTGATGCGGGAGAACGCCGAGGTGTGCCCCGACGCGCGCAGGAAGGCCAGCGCCAGATTTTCCTCAATCGTCATGTGCGGGGCCGTGCCGCGCAGCGGGTCCTGGAACATGCGGCCAATCGCCTTGGAACGCTTGAAGTCCGGCAGGAAGGTGATGTCCCTGCCGTCCAGCGTGATCGTGCCGGTGTCGGCGATGAACTCGCCCGCAATGGCGTTGAACAGCGTTGACTTGCCCGCGCCGTTGGAGCCGACAATCGTCGCAAAGTCGCCGTCGTCCAGATGCAGGTTCACGTTTTCGAGGGCGACCTTCTCATTGACCGTGCCCGGATTGAACGTTTTGCTGATGTTTTTCAGATCAAGCATGGCGGGCACCTCCCTTCTGGGCGTTGGCGCGGCGGCGGCGGAAATCAGCCTTGGCCTTGAGGGCCGGGGCTGCAATGGCCAGCGCGACGATGACGGCGGAGATCAGCTTCAGGCACTCCGACGGGACGTTGGCACGCAGAGCCAGCGCAATAATGAAGCGGTAGATGACGCTGCCCGCGACGGCGGCCACAGCCTTGACCCACATGCCGCCGCGGCCAAAGAGCGTCTCGCCGATGATGAGCGAGGCCAAGCCGATGACGACCATGCCGGTGCCGAGGTTGATGTCCGCCGAGCGCTGGTACTGGGCCAGCACCGCGCCAGACAGCGCGGTCATGGCGTTGGCGATGCAGAGGCCCACCGTGATGGTGAAGGCGGTGTTGATGGACGACGCACGGACCATGTCCGGGTTATCGCCGGTAGCGCGGATGGACAGGCCCAACCGGGTGCCGAGGAACGCGATGAGCAGCGCGCAGACCACAACGGTGACAAGCGCCGCCACGATGAGCTTATAGGGTGCGCTCTCGCCAAAAACGCTCTGTGCAGCGGTAAAGACCGTTTTGGTTTTCAGCATGGGCACGTTGGAGGAGAAGCCCATGACCGCAAGGTTGACCGTGTACAGCCCCGTGTTGGTGATGATGCCCGCCAGAATCGACGGCACAGCGAGCTTTGTCTGCAAAAACGCGGTGATAAAGCCCGCCGCCGCACCGGCCAGCATAGCCAGCGGCAGCCCCAGGAACGGGTGGCCCGCCACGGCGGCGGTGGCCGACACGGCGCAGCCCAGCGTGAACGCACCGTCGGTGGTCATATCGGCGATGTTCAGCACGCGGAAGCTCAAAAACAGCGCCATAGCGACCAGCGCGTAGATAAAGCCCAGCTCCAGTGCATTCAGCACGGTGGCAACGGTAAACATAGGGTGACTTCCTCTCTAAAAGTAATGGTACAGTCTACTATACAACAATGTAGGGGCGGATTCCATATCCGCCCGCGGGACGCTGCGGCTGCACAGGCGTCCCGGGCGCATATAGAATGCGCCCCTACGGTCTTTTCCCGGAGGGTTATTCCGCCGTGGTGACCTCGACGACCTGGCCGGCCAGATCGTTGAAGGCGCTGTAGTCGATGCCCAAGGCGGCGGCGGTCTCGGTGTTGACGGTGATGATGCCGCCGTCCATGACGTGGTACGCGGGGACAACGCCGGTCTCGAGGATGTCGAGCGCCATGTCGGCGGTGTAGGTGCCCAGCTCGGTGTAGTTGACGCCGCAGGTTGCAAACGCACCTGCCGTGACGAAGCTGTCCGCGCCGGTGTAGAACGGGATGCCGCCCTTGGTCAGCGTCTCGGAGACAGCGGCGGCAGCGGCCATGACCACGTTGTCCGTCGGGGTAAAGACGGCATCGACCTGGCCGACCATGCTGGACGCGGCGGTCATGATCTCGTCGTTGGTGTTGCCGGTCTTTTCGACGTAGGCAATGCCCTTGGCATCCAGATACGCCTTGGCCTCGGCAATCGGGGTCGTGGAGTTGGCCTCGGAGTTGGAGTAAAGCAGGCCGACGGTCTGGATGTCGGGCTGAACGGCGAACATCATATCCATGATGGACTGGGTGTTCAGCGCGTCGGACGTGCCGGTGACATAGTCAATGTCGGTCAGGTCTGCGGCGGCGGGGTCGGAGATGGCCGCGTAGATGACCGGGGTCTTGGTGGACTCGGCGGCGGTGGTCATGCACTGGGCGGCCAGCGTCGCGATGGGAATGATGGCGTCATAGCCGTCGGCGACGACCTGTGTGCCGATCTGGTTCAGCGTTGTGGCGTCGTTCTGGCCGTTGAAGTCCTTGTACTCGATCGTGATACCCTTCTCGGCGGCCTTGGCGTCCAGCTCTTTCTCAATAGCCACGCGGATCTCGTCGAGGCTGGCGTGGTCGAGCTGCTGGACAATGGCGACCTTGTAGCTGTCAGCGGCGGCGGTGTCCGCGGTGCTCTCGGCAGCGGACGCGGTAGTCTCGGCGGAAGATACGGCAGTGTTGGCGGTATCGGCGGTGTAACCACAGGCGGCCAGGCTGGTCATCATGGCGGCGGCGGACAGAACAGCAACAAACTTTTTCATGGTAAATTCTCCTTACTTTGTAAATTGTAGTGAATGTCAGGTTTGTAGGGGCGGGCAATGCTTGCCCCTATAGTGCCCGGTGCGTTCCCGGGCCATCCAGATTTACAAATTCAGGCTTGCCATCGCTCTTTCATCAGGTTCATGTTCCCTCTCCCCCATTGTTAAAAACAAAACTGCCCTTGCACAGAACTTCTCCTGTGCAAGGGCAGATAAAACAAATCTGTGGTGCCACCTTGCTTGCCGTGCTTACTATACAATCACGGCCACTCTGTAGGGAACCAACATTCCCCTGCTCTGTAACGGGAGCTGCCCGTCAGCGGATACTGCGGGCCATGCCCGTTTCCCCGTGCCCTCCGCGAACCATTGTGCAGACCCGCTCTGTATCCCCTTCCCAGCATCGGGGACTCTCTGTAACTGCGCTGTGTGCTTTACTTTCGCTTCATTGGTTTAAAGCATTTATACCACACATGGGTGTGTTTGTCAACACCCAATTTCAAATTTTATTCAGATTCTGCGGATTCCGGCGACGCCATGTTGTTTTTATCCAGCACAAACAGTTTTTGCAGCTGTTCGGCCACGGGGGTGTCGGTGTCCTTCAGCAGGCAGTTCTCCGTCAGGTAGGGGCTGTCCTCGCCGTCAAGCGCCAGCAGCATATCTTTTCCGCGCAGGGCGTCGCCGCCCAGGTACTCGGTCAGGCTGTCGGCGTCCCAGGCGGTCTCGGTATCGTCGGGCGTGAAGCTGCCGGCGTTGCTCCAGGTGCCGTAGACTGCGCCAATGGCGCAGACGCGCTGCGGGTCCTCGTCCTCGCCGTATTTCTGCTTATCCAGCTGCGCCTGCAGCTCGGACGCCATGCTGCCCTCGGTCATCAGGGCGCTGGCCTCGTCGGTAAAGATCAGGATGCCGTCCTTCTTATAGGTTTTCAGCAGCTGCTTCGCGTCGTAGGTCGGCAGCTCACTGTCGTCCGCGACGTTCAGCGTGCCCTGCATGGCGTAGTACAGGCGGGACACGGCGGCGTAACTGCTGCCGAAGAACCGCTCCATCTGGCGCGGATATTTGGCCATCGCCGTCTTGAACCAGTAGACGGCATTGCTGGTCGTGCCGCTGCGCATGGCCTGCACAGCCTCGGCGATCTCTGTCTCGGGCGTGTTGTGGCTCGCATTGGCCAGCACGGTCAGCGCTTTGCCCACTGTCGCACTGCGCGCATCTGCCCCCAGACCCGCGGCGTGGAAAACACCGGGGTAGCGCGTGCGGACGTGCTCCCACAGGGTGCGGGCGCTGTCGCGCCGGTCGGCGGGCAGCACGGACAGGTAGCTGTCCAGGCTCCCGGTATTGCCGGTCTGCAGATAGTTGTCCAGCAGCACGCCCGCGGCGGCACCGTCCGGCACGGCCACGACCCGCACGCCCGCGCTGTGCAGCTTGTCGATCAGCGCACCGCGCAGCTCATTGCCGCGCAGGTTGTCGGTGTCGGCCACAAAGACGCGGTAGTCGTCGCTGCCGAAGTCCGACGCATCGAGCGCATAAGTCATATCAATGCGGTGCAGATACTTACTATTGTACTCCTCCACGGGGTTGGTCACATCGGCGCTCTCGCGGGTCGCAATGACCAGCTCGCCCGCGGCCTCGGCGGCAGCGGTCTCCGGCGTGGCGGCAATGACCTCCTCGGCGGTCTTATCATTGTACAAAAAGTCCTGCAATGCCTTAATATTCACGACCCAGTCGGGGTCGTACATCAGGCGGTCATCCATGCCCGTGCGGATGCCGTAGGTGCCCTGCAGCGGCATGGACATCTGCTGTACATCGCAGCCCAAAAAGCCCGGCAGCTGCACGAGCAGCGCGGCGATCTCGGACTTGGTAAAGTTCGTCTGGATCAGCGGCAGAATGGTGTTGAGCAGGTTGTCCAGCTCCATGACGCTGGCGTTCTGCACCTGATCCAGCACGGCCTTAATGACGGTGCGCTGGCGTTCGACGCGCTTCCAGTCATTGTCGATCTTGCGCAGACGGGCGTATTGCAGCGCCGTGTAGCCGTCAAAATGGTTGGGGCCCGGGTCAACGTGGTTGACGATCAGCATCGAGTTGGAGGGGACCTCCCAGTTCAGGGCCTTGGCCTCCATCTCGGTAATATCAAGGTCTACACCGCCGACGGCGTCCACGATCTGGACAAAGGAGTTGAAGTTGACGCGGACGTAGTGGTCTACCTGCACGTTGAAGCAGTCCTCGATGGTTTTCATTGTCAGTTTTGCGCCGCCGTAGCGGAAAGTGTGGGTGATCCAGTCGTACTGGCCCTCATAGCCGTCCAGCAGGATCGGCACGCCGGTGCCGCGCTCGATGGAGACCAGCCGGATGACGTGATCCTTGATGTCGAGCGAGACCAGGATCATGCTGTCGGAGCGCGCGTCGTCGCTGAACTCGGTGGTGTCCTCCGTGCCGTCGAGCTGGTTCAGGTGGGTGAAGGCATCGGCGTCGTTGACGGCCTCGGTGCGCTCGTCGGTGCCGACGAGCAGGATGTTCAGCACATTGTCGTCAGAGAACGGGCTGCCCTCGGGCATTGTCATCTCGCTTTCGGTGTGGGTCAGGCCGGTTCCGTCCAGGTCCTGGTCCTCGTCCGCGCCGATTTCCCCCATCTCGCTGACGCTGCCGTCATCATAGCGCAGCAGGTCGAGCTTGCCGTTGACGTAAAGGGCCGCCAGCACAGCCAGCACGGCCAGAATGCCGACAACAATGACTGCGATTTTGCCGCCCTTGGGCAGGCGCCGCCACGGGTTCCTTTTTAGCGCTCCATCGGTTGTTTTTTCGGTTTTCGTTTTCAGTTCGTTCATATTTTACTTTCCCCTGTTGTTGCCTTACCTATAATCCTGTTGTGTAGGGCCAATGGCCGCCCCTACACGTATTACGTGCGTTTTAAGCGTTTGGCGATTTGCCGCACATCACAGCAATAATACAAAAACGCCAGCCCTGCAAACACAGTCAGCCCCAGTGCGCGCCAGGTGAACCAGCCGTGCTGGATGCTGTGGGTGCGCAGCACGATGAACCACGCCGGGGTCATCAGCGCGCAGAGCCCCAGCGGCAGTGCGCGTGCGAGCTGCTGCCTGTCCCGGATGCTGGCCGCAAACAGCGCCAGAAGCAGAACGACAGCCAGAACCAGCGGCCAGAACAGGTGTTTGCCCGCCAGTGTCGTGTATACAAAACGTAAAATATTACTCCAAGTCAATTCCATGCCGTGCCAGCTGTCGGCGGCAGTGCGCACGCCCACCTGATGCAGCGCGTCGGCAATGACGTTCTGCCCGGTGACAAGCCCGGCCAGCACCCATTTGGATGCCCAGCAGAGCAGGTAGCCGACGCCCCACGTCAGGCTGCCGCCCACAACGATGCCGCACTGCCTTGTGCCGGCCCGCAGGCGCTGCTGCGGCTCAAGCAGCCAGCAGACAAGCGGCAGGCCAAGGGTCAGGACCGGCGTGACGAGCAGGTCACAGAACGACGTCACAACGCCAAGAACCAGCAGTGCCAGGCAGACATCATCGCTGCGGCGGGGTTTGGCCAGCACCCAGACGCAGCCCGCGTAGGCAACGGCAAAGCAGGTGAAAAACTGTACCTGATGCGGTGCCCAGAACGCCGTGACCAGCAGCTGACTGACCGCGAACCACACCGCGGCCCACAGCCCGCAGCGGCGGCGCAGCAGCACCGTCACCGCGGCAAACAGCGCCGCCAGCACCAGATACTGCACCACGCGCACACCGGTGATGTCGGTGACCAGCAGCAGCGGGCGCAGCCAGATCAGGTAGCCGTGCCAGTACCGCGCGTAGGAGAACGGCACAAGCGCGGGCGCGTCGGTGCGCTGTGCGCCCGCGGCCCAGTCCCTTTCTATGTACCATTGCAGGTCGTCGGCCAGCGTCTCAAAGTTATCGACGTTGTAGGCCGTATTCGTCATCATGGCCGTCAGCGGCGGAGCCTCGTCGGCGGACGCGGCCTCGGTCAGCATGATCGTGTCGGTGTAGTTGTCCATCTGGAACAGCTTGAAGTTCAGATATTCCGGGTACAGCCCCTCACCGGCGATTTTCACCGCTGAGTCGTAGACATGGTCCCGCACCGGCTCCCCGGGCAGGGCGTAGGCCGCCAGCAGCAGCACGAAAAGCGCCGCCAGCGTCACGGCGAACGCCGCCAGCGCTCGCAGGGCAAAGGGTGGTTTTTGGTTTTGTGGTTTTGCCATGCGGCACCCCTTTCACACAAAAATACAGTCTAATTATAAAACAAAACTCCCGCCGTTGCAACGGTGGGAGTGTGAAAAAAGGTTGAACAAATACGGGGAGGGTGTGCGGTCGGCGTAAACGGGCAGAGCCCCTCCGACCATCGCTGACGCTCGGCCACCTCCCCACTGCGTGAGGAGGCTTCTGGCGGGCAAAGCCCGCGCAAAAGGCGCCCCACGGAGTGGGGAGCTGGACGAGCAAAGCGAGGCCTGAGGGGCTCTAGCCGCTCACTCCGGCATCCCTACACCATATCCGTCTGCCTGGACACCGACAGCACGATGCCCATCTCCCCCAGCAGCATCAATAAGCTGGTGCCGCCCGACGAGAAAAACGGCAGACTGATGCCGGTGTTCGGGATCGTGTTCGTCACAACGGCCATGTTCAGAATCGCCTGCAGCGTGACCTGCACGACGAACCCGACGACGAGCAGTGCGCCGAACTTATCCCGCGCGCGCACCGCAATCGACATGCCGCGCAAGAGCAGCAGCAAAAACAGCGCCACGACCAGCGCCGCCCCGATAAAGCCAAGCTCCTCACACAAAATCGAAAAAATAAAGTCGTTCTGCGGCTCCGGCACGTACAGATATTTCTGTCGGCTGTTGCCCAGCCCCAGCCCGGCCAGCCCGCCCGACGCGATGGCGTAGAGGCTCTGGATCGTCTGGTGACCTTCGCCCAGCGGGTCGGCAAAGGGGTCGCGCCACGACGCGAGCCGGTCCGTGGCGTAGGGCACCAGCTCCGGCAGCGCAATGACCGCCGCCGCAATGGCCGCTGCGCCCAGCCCCCCGGCCAGCCCGAACCAGTGCAGCCCCGTGCCGCCCACAAACATCAGCACCGCGCCGATGGACAGGATCAGCAGCGTGCCGGACAGGTGCGGCTCCAGCAGCATGAGCACCGTGACGACCCCCAGAATCAGCGCGAACGGCACAACGCCTGTGGAAAACGACTTCATCCTGTCGTGATTCAGTGAGATGATATGCGAGAACACCAGCACAATCGAGAATTTTGCGATTTCACTGGGCTGCAGCGTGCCCAGCCCCGGCAGCACGATCCACCGCTTGCAGCCGTTGTATTCCGGCATGAAAAGCACGATAGTAAGCAAAAGCAGCGAGATCCCCAGCATCGGCCAGGCCAGCCTGTGCCAGACGTGGTAGTCCACCAGGCTGGCCGCGTACATAGCCAGCACACCCAGCGCCGCAAACAGCAGCTGCGGGCGGATGTAGGTGTAGGCGTCGCCGCGGCGGTAGAGTGCCACCGCGTACCCCGCGGAGAACAGCATGATGAGCCCGTAGCTCAACAACAGCAGCAAGATCAGCAGAAACGGTATGTCGAATGTCGGCAGCGATGCCGCCCGCGCCCGAATCCTTTGTACAAGTGCAGCCATAACAAAGCCCCCTGCGCAGAGTGTACGCAGGGGGCGGCGGGTTTATGCTTTTGTCAGCGGTTCAAATCAAGGCTCAGCATCGTGTAGCCGTTGGCGCCGTTCTGGATGCTCTGGGCGCTGGCCTCATAGCAGGCCTGCAGGACCTCCATGTTGGGCTGGGGCGCGTCCGGGTCGGTGATGGTCCCGGTGGCAAGGGCCTCGTTATAATTCTCAATAACCTGGGCACAGATGCGGCGGCGATCCCGCAGCGGTGTCAGCAGGTTGGCCATCCACTGCTGGTACATGCCGTGGTAGTCGCTGCCGTGGTCAGCAAACAGAAAGTAATATTCCTGCTCGACCTCCATGGGCGACGCCTGGCGGCAGTAGAAATCCCCCAGTGCCGCGCGCTTTTTATCGGTGGAGTATTGCAGGATGTCCGACAGTCCATTGGGGAAAAGCTCTGGGTGCCGAATCCATTTGGAGTACGGCTCCACCTGCACTTTTAGCGCATCAAAGACGGCCAGAAAATCCTCAAGCGCGATTTTCATCTCGCCCTTTTCCCATTTCTGGATCGTGCGCTTATCCCGGCCCAGGCGGTCTGCCAGTTCCCGCTGTGAAACACCCGCTGCTTCCCTCGCAGCGGTCATTGCTTCTGCCACACGGTATCGATATGCGGACATAACATCTTCTCTCCCCTCAAAACGCGATTCACCGCCGGAAAAACAGCAAAGCGGCGGTGCAAAATGCGCCGCCAAAATTTCCGGCACTGGTTGTGTACTTTGCACACCGGGATATGCTATATTGTGAAGGGCGGCATCTATAAGTACACTAACACTACCACAATTTTACTCTAGTTACCATTTTTTGTCAATATATTTTGTTATGTAGCATAGCAGGAGTGGGTGAAAATCGTGTATACCTATCGCGTTGTCTGTCAAAAGCTCTCCGCGCCCGAGCTCGGGCCCTACATTACCTACGGCATTCTGGCCGCGCGGGACCTCCGCGGCTGCCAGCAGGTCGTACAGTTTATCTCCGACGTATCGTTGGACCGCGCCTTCGTCGAGGCCCTCGCACGCCGCTGCACCGCCGCCCAGCTCGACCCCTGCCACCTGCTGGACGTGGTCGAGGATGCCATCAGCGAGTAAAGCCTTCCGCCCCCAAAGGCTCCGACCAGGGGCGAGGTGCGCCCTTTTGCCGGGTGCCCTATAGCGCAAGGGACACCTCTCACATGCTGTTCCCGGCAAGCGCAGTCCTTGCCCGGGTGTGTTTGCCGTGCGCCTTTTTATGCGGCCACCGTAACTTGCTTGTCAGCTCCTGCTCATACTCCGGCGTGTCAAAAAATCACATTCGTGGCCTATTAAATATGTAGGGGCGACCATTGGTCGCCAGCCAACTTGGCGCAGCAACGCCTTTCCGGGTAAGTCTTTTTCACAGGCAAACGGGCACGAGCACGACCAAATTCACGGACATTCCCGTTGAATTTGTGTTGTGTGTGCGCTTTTTTGTGGCGATTTTTGCGCAATAGTTGCGCAAAAGCATCAGCAAAATTTTAACAAGTGCTTGGCGGTGTGTATAATAGCTGCCGAAAGCGCTTGTCATTGTGACGAATTCGACAAGTCAAAATTTTGCAATCTGCCAAAAAATCACTTGCTTGAATGTAGCCGTATTGAAATTTTCATCCCAAAGTATTATACTGTTCCTTATAAATAAAAAGGCACACAACAAACATACCGTGTCTTACTTTTCCCGACGTAAGCGCAATGTTTGCACATCGGATTATATTCTCAAAAAAGACTGTAAATACAGCTCAGCTTGTGGAAAAAGTCCGTTTCCGGGCCAGATGTGCGCAGCGCATAAAATCGCGCCGAATGGCGCACGTTCCCCCGATATATCGTGAGAACACACATATAGAAAAGGAGTCGAAGCAAATGACGAAAGCATTTTCTATCCTGCACCGTGCGGCGGCACTGCTTGTCGCCCTGTGCCTGCTGGTCGGTATGGCTCTGCCGGTTTATGCAGCTGAGGATGAGGCTTTATTTTTTGACGAAGGTTCGGAAACGATTCCGACCATTTCTGCCGCAGACACGTCAAGCGAAGGTGTAGAGCCTGTGCAAGAACCTATTGTGACGGATTCGGAAACGGTTCCGAACAATGACGGCAAAGCCCAGGAAGCGGCAGAAAATCAGACTCCCGCCGCCGATACGGACACCGCCCCTGCCGACTCAGCCTTGACGAACAAAACCCCTGCGGACACTTCCGATACGGCTGCCGCGCCAAACCATGCCATCAACGCAGAGGAAACCACGGCGGCAAAAACCAACACAGAGCAAGATGTTCTTTTTGCTGACGGGGACAACCCCAACGAAGAAGATACTATGCTTGCGGATGATTTGCCTGACAACGATGACGCGAACACACCTGATACGATAGCGGACACGAGTGTATCGACGGGCTTTATCCCGGCAACGACAACCATTTATTTTGAGGATAATGGCAAATACGATACCTATGTAGCTGATAATCCAGATAAAAAGTGTACCATCCGTTTTTTGGCGCAAAATATATGCTCTGATAACAAAACTGCCGACGTAGTCAAGGTCATGACGCTTACCGAAATGACAGACAATGGTCACAAGATTTTCAGCGTCACGCTGAATTCCGCGGACTATCCGGAGGGAGGATTTAATCGGCTTGCCTTCCAGTATTATGCGAATAATGACTGGAAAGAAGAAATCTACGCTTTTGGCGGTACGAGTAATAAAACCACTAGGGATCACTGGACAGCGATTGACCTGCTTGCCGGCAAAAAGTTTGTCAGAACAGGCGATGAACGAGTAGATAAAGACAATCATTACAATCTTGATTCATCTTACACCCCCAACCAATGGAAGCGCGTGGAGTACTGTTACGAGGGTATGCCGCTTTACTTCAAAAATGCAAGCAGCACCGCGCTCGAAGGCGTAACCGCAGTATTTTATAAAAAAGGAACTGACGGCACGGTAGAAACAACCACCAGCCTGCCAATCGGCACGGTGGAAGCGGGCAAGTTTTACACGCAGAAAATCCCGATCCCGAACAATGATTCGCCGTTTGTACGGTTCACTTGGGACGGCGGCGAAAGCGCCCTGTATAATTTCAGCACAGACCCCTGCGACAACGTACCAACGTTCGACTTAACAAAAACCAATTGCTTTGTCTACAGCGCAGATTCTACATCTCCTTGGCAAAGTGCGGGCAGTGATTTGCTAAAGGCAAACAAAACCATTTACTTTGATGCCACGCTGTCCTCGTACAGTTATGCGAACGACCCCGACATACATCAAAGTCCTATGCCGGACGATGGCAAACCCATGTACTGCTTCCTGACGGGTTCAGACGGCAGCACTGTCAAAACCGTGACAATGGACAAAGTCACCGACAGCGCCACCCCCGACCGCAAGCTGTGGTCTTGCAAGATTCCTGACGATAAAACTTACACCGAAGTGCAATTCTCCGCAGTGGATAGTACAACCACCATCGCAAAAGACAACAAGACCAAAAAGTACAGCACGGCAGAAATCCCCCCAACCCTGCAAGAACCCTGCTTCTTTGCCGACGATGGCGACCCTTCGGCTTACACATCAAGCAACGACGACGTTTTCCGCGAGGGCTACTGGGGCGAGAAAAAATCCCGCCACAATGCCGAAAGCGGCAAAAGCTTGACCGTTGTGGACATTGATAACAGCGGTAGTTTTACCCGACAGGCGGGTACAAAGTATATCACCAGCACCCTGTACGATTACTACACCGACTACGAGCTGAACGGCTTGAACCGTGACATCGCCCCGAACATTGGCCCAGGTTCCCAACGCGGGTTTGTCACTTTTGAGCAGTTTGACCGCGCCCTCAGCAGTGCTTATTCGAAAAGCGACAATGTCAAATACCCGCTTTACACCGGGCATTTCGAACCGACTGGAGGGAATGCGCCTTTCTCGACTGTTGCCGGTGGTATGAAGCTGTGTGGCTGGGGCGATCCAAACGGCGATCCAGCCCAAAGGGCATTATACAACACCTTTATGGCGGTAAACAACTCCACCTATGACGATGAGGGGAAAAAGATTCAAAATGATTACTCCCGCACCTTCCAAGGTCTTGTGGAAAAGAAAACCTCTGCAAACGGTTTGCCGCTGTTAAGAACCGTGAATTCCGACATAGCCACCGCGCTGGTTGACCCGCACTTTAACGAAGATTTCCTGCTAGGCGAAAACAGCTTTAACACCGTGCTGGGCAAGGTGTATAAGGATGTTTCCTTCCCGTTCACAAAGGAAGCTGTTTTTTGGGATGGAAACAACAAAGGCGACCCAGAACAACACGCCAAATATTGGTACTATGACAGCAGCAAAGCCTCGCTGTATCTGAAGCAGGACCAAACCAACGGCAAGTATTATCTGGAATCCCCCGGCAAAAATAGTGAGGGCAAACCCATCACGGACGACAACTCAAAAAACATTAGTCCATCCGGCCCCGCCCACGGCTTTTTCCCGTTTAACCAAACAGTTTCCACAGGCGGGACGGCGTCCCAATACAACTACGGCTTTGGCGCCAAGCTGCAATTTGACTTTACGCTTACACAGAACGGCAAGGTTGTTGTAGGAAAAGACGACAACGACGAGGACATCGAAGTCCCCATCAAGTTCTTCTTCTCCGGTGACGATGACGTGTGGGTCTACATTGACGGCGAGTTGGTTCTGGATGTCGGCGGTGCGCACGGCAAAGCGTCCGGTCTGCTGGAATTCGGCGAGAACAACACCGTAACCCCCTACGTCAGTTCCAACAAGAACACCACCCCCCAAGACGGTACCATAGTCTACCAGACATACGAAGGCGCCCAAAAATCCGTCTACTTTAACGAGAAACTTATCACGTTCAAAAACAAGGGTAACCCCATCCCCCTGAACCCAGACCTCACCACCCACACCCTGACCATGTTCTATATGGAGCGCGGTATGTGAGACTCCAACATGGCGGTGGCGTTCAACTTCCCCGACAGTAACGAATTGCAGGTTGAAAAGGAGGTCAATCTCACCAACGTAAACGACAAGTTCAAACCTTTATTCCAAAATCAAAAGCTCTTTACCTTTACCCTGCAAAACTTGACTACGCATTACGGCACGACAAGCATCACCAACACCCCCACCCCCGCCGTGAAATTTGGCAGCGAATTCTCCGTCAAAAGCGGCGATCCTGACCATACAACCATGGAAAAGGTAGATAATCCGCCCGACAGCAGCGGAACAAACACTGGTCAAACCGTAAAATGGTACGCCCAAGGGAATGATATCGGCAGCGAACACCGCGACCTGCGCTACGGCACTATGGAGCTGGAATCCCCGCTCGACATCTCAACAACTCCCGACTACCTGTCCTTTGACGTTTACGCCGAGGAAAAACCGGGTGACGGCGTTCTGTCCACCAACTACCTGTATCTGACCTTGGTGGACGACAAGGACAGGAAGATGGGCTGCGATGCCAACGACAAAAAGTCCCATCTGAACACCATGCTCAGCGGCAGCGTTGTGATGAAAAACAAGCAATGGGTCACGGTCAAGCTGCAACTGAACAAAATGCCACAGGACGAGGACTTTAACCTGGGCGCCATCAAAAAAATCCTCATTGGCGATGACTACCAGCGCACGGTTTACTTCCGCAATTTTGTTTTTACCGCCAAGCCCGTGGTAAACCGCACGGTGGGCTTCTCGGTAGAGCAAAAGGATATCCCGGACTATGGCTCGGCGAAAGACGGCACCTTGAAGCCCGCCAGCGGCGCGATATTTACGTCCAACGTAGCGGGCAGCGACCCGCAGGCGGTGGACACCGATGGCACGTTTGATTTGCAAAGCGGCGAAACCGTGACCTTTACGGACCAGTTCCGCCGTGGCAGTTATATCTCGCTGCAAGAGACGGAAAACCCCGCCTTGTACGACACCCACTGGGAAGTGTACGAGAACGGGAAGTTGGTCAACACAGCGGAGGAAAGTTCGTCTGTAAGCGGCAAACCCTCCCTCCCGCTGCAAGGCGACGGTACACAGCCGAAGGACGACAGAACCGAAGCGAAGGATAGCACGACAGTCGACGGCAGCTACAACGGCACCAAGCCAGACGCAAATACGCTGGTGTTCCGCAGTTACGCCGCGCCGGAAGAAGAATTCCCCGAATTGAAGGTCAGGTTCATTAACACCGTCAAGGTCGGTACGCTGGTAATTAAAAAGGAACAGGTGCCCGGCGAAGCAAAGCTGCCAGACAGCTACAAGTTTACCGTCACCTTCAGCAACGTTGGCGGTATCGGCTTGGGCGGCGCGGACGGCGTAACAATGACCAAAACCCTTAAAGTTGACGAAAGCTGTGAAATTACCGGCATCCCCATTGGCACACGCTTCCAGGTAGTGGAAGAAACGCCCGCCGTTGGCAGCCTGCAAAGGGTAACCTGTACAGACACTAACGCACAGTACAATGTGGTGGACAATGGCGTGCGCGGCACGGTTACCAGCGAAAATCCAGACGTCACCGCCACCTTTACCAACACGGCACGCCAATTGATGGATATTGAGGTGGAAAAGCAGTGGCTGGATGCAAAGGGCAGCCCGCTGACCGACAACCTGCCGAAAGCGATTTGGGTCAAGCTGCAGCGCCACCATGTGGATGACACAACCGACAATTGGCAAGACGCACCAACGGACCCTGTCGAGCTGAAATACAACTATTTGACCGGGAAGTGGACGGAAAAGTTTGAACGTCTGGACAAGACGGATGTCAACGACAACAACATCCCCTATGAGTACCGCGTGGTGGAAAGCGCATCGGGAACCGGGAATTGGTACGGCGGCACGGACGGTGATGTGATTGAGATTTCCGGCAAGAAGTACAAGGTTCTCAATACCAGCCGCGTCACAGGCGATTCAACCGACAAAACGCTGACCCTGACCAACCAACTGCAGGATGCCAAATACAAGCTGGTTATCACAAAGCTGGACGCACAGGAAGTAACCAAAAAGCTGGACGGTGTGGCGTTCAAGCTGGAAAAGCTGAAGGCTGACAACACGGCTGAAATAACCTATAACGGCACGACGGGCAGGGATGGCGCGGAAACAGGCGAGCTTACCTTTGCAGACCTATCCCCCGGCAAGTACCGCCTGACCGAAACCAAAACCGCCGCTGGCTACACCCTGCTGAGCGAAGCCATCGAGTTTACATTGACAACGGACGGGAAGTGCCAACGCAGCAACGGGGAGTCTATCGCGGTAACCCCAGATACCGCCCCCGGCGTGTACAACATTGCCCTGACGATCTACAACCGCAAGGGCTTTACCCTGCCGCACACGGGCGCGGACGCACCCAGCCTGTGGCTGCTGATAGGTTTGCCCGCGCTGGTGGCTGTGCTGCTGGTGCTGGTGTTCCGATACAATAAGAAAGGGGGCAAACATTCCTGAACCCCCTAAAAAAGCCCTCTACACAAAACAATATAGAAAGAAAGAGGTATGCAACAAGATGAAACTGAAACGTTTATTTACCGCAATCCTCAGCGCCGCCCTGACCCTGAGCCTTTGCGCCATGCCCGCCATGGCGGCAGACGACACGCCGGCGACGACGCCTAAGACAAGCACAAGCACGATTGACAAAGGCCAGCTAGGCTCTATCACCATTCATAAGTACCTGATGGATGACACAAGCAAGGCACTGCCATCTACAAACGGCGAAAAAACGAACACTTTGCCTGATGGTGCACTACCTGCATCTGGTGTCGAATTTACTTTGTACCAGGTTAAGGACATCAACGAGTTGATAAAGTATTTTGATGGTGTCAGCGGCGATCTAGAAGTAAATGCAAATAGCTATTTTGTTGATGGCGATTATAGTAAAGGTGTAACTGCTGACGTTGCTGGTAAATGGCACGACAGTAAAAAAACAAGCAAAGATGGAATCGTTACTTTTGAAAACCTCGAGTTGGGTTTGTACCTTGTGGTTGAATCCGAAAAGCCGGTGACTGTTACCGAGGCTGTCGAGCCGTTTCTGGTTTCTGTACCTATGACACGTATTGGTGAGGATGGAAAAAAGATTCCCAATGAGTGGCTGTATGACATCCATGTCTATCCGAAAAACAGCACGAGCAAGGGTGATGTTACGCTGAAAAAAATGGGTGCAGTCGGAGACAAAACGGATCCGAACTCCGTACCCGTGCAAGGCGTAAAATTCACGCTGGAAATGCTGACCGCCGGTGCAAACGAAAATGATGAGACAAATTGGAATTTGATTCCCTTCAACGACACGACAAATGAGTTCACTACGAACGATCAAGGCGAAATTAAAGCCAAAAATTTGATCCCTGGCAAATATCGTTTTACCGAAGTTGATTATGCGCAGGATGCCCTCAATAAGAGCTACATTATCAACAACGGCGATAAGTATGTTTTTGAAGTAGACGGGAATGGCACAGTCCAGGAGCCTGTAGATGCTAAAAACACGGCTGACTATGATGCGGCGGATAAGACGATTACTGTTTATAACTATCGTCCCGACGTAAATAAGCTGGTGAAAAACCGTAGCAATGGATATGGTGATGCAGCTGACTATAATAAGGACGATACGATTACCTATAAGGTCGTTGTTGACGTACCTACCAATATTGAGAAGCTGCGGAAGTTTGTTCTGACGGATACTCCTAAGAATTTGACGGATAATTTTGAGTCTGTCAAGGTTTATAGCGATGAAACCATGCAGAGCGAGGTTGCACCCGGAAATATTTATAGCGTTGCGAAAACTGAAAAAGGTTTTACAATTACCTTTACCCCTGAACAGATGGGCGCGTTTGCGGGCGAGAAACTTTATGTTTCGTATACAGCCCAACTGGACAAGGACGAGAATGGCAACTTCACGGGCAGTACGACTGTTGACGGTAACTCCAACAGCATTGAGCTGACATATTCTAACAAGACAAATCTGACTAAAGAAGAAGCAGATGCTCAGGATAATAAGACTGAAATCAAGGACGAGGCAGTCGTTTACTCCTTCCAGCTGAATGTTAAGAAAACGGATGGAACGAAAAACTTAGGCGCAGGTGTTATGTTTGACCTGTACAAGGAGAGCACGACCGGCGCTCAGGGCGCGCTTACCCCTGATGAAGCAAAGAAGTTGGGCTTTGAAAACACGAATACAACTGGATATGTGTGCGTTAAGAAAGATCTTGTAACGGATAATAATGGTCAAATCGTTTACAAGGGTCTGGCAAATGGCAACTACTGGCTGGTTGAGACCAAAACGCTTGAGGGGTACAATCTGCTGGCAAAACCTGTTGAGGTTAAGCTGAACATTGACTATAAAAAGACTTTGACAGAGAAGAAGACATACGAAAACGGCGTACTGGTTAAGAGCGACGTGAGCAAAACAGTAGAAACGTTTGAAGGTACGTCTATTAATGACAAAGAAAATGGTAAGACCATTGGCGGAAGTGCTGTTACGGTTGTCAACCGCAAGGGCTTTACGCTGCCTGTCACCGGCGGTTTCGGTACGCTGCTGTTCAGCGGTATCGGTGTGCTGCTGGTTCTGGCGGGCGTCGGCGTTCTGTTCAGCCTGAAAAAGAAATCCAACCGTGCGTAATGCACACCATCCAAACACCCACAGCAAAATAAACGGGTAATCCATAGGGGAAGGGCCGGAAACGGTTCTTCCCCTATGGGCGGTTGTGGCAGTGCGTCAACCATTTACAGAAAGGCTCTTTGCAATGGAAACCACCGTCAAATTAAAACTTGGCTTTGCTGCGCTGATGATCGTCTCCGGCATCGGCGTGGCCATGTACCCCGTTGTCAGCAACGCGGTGGCACAGCGCCACGCAAGTTCGGTCATTGAAAGCTACAACGACAACGTGCAGTCGATGGACGCCGAGAAAATCGACGCCGCCAAGGAGGCTGCGCGCCGCTACAACCAACAGCTGAACAATGCCATCGACCGCGACGCGGCGGGCGAAGCGGACGACATCGGCACAAGCTATGTGGATATGCTGGACGTGGGCGAGAGCCTTGGCTACATTACCATACCCAAAATTGACGTAAACCTGCCGATTTATGAGGGCACAAGCGACGATGTGCTGGTAAAGGGCGTCGGACATCTGGAAGGCTCCAGCTATCCGCTGGGCGGCGCGGGCACCCACAGTGTGCTGACGGGGCACCGCGGTCTGGCCGAGGCGGTACTGTTTACCGACCTGGACAAGCTGGGCGAGGGCGACCGTTTTTACCTCCACATCATGGACGAGGTGCTGGCGTATCAGGTAGACCAGGTCAAGGTCGTGGAGCCGGAAAACACCGAGGATTTGGAAATCATCCCCGGCGGGGACTACTGCACGCTGGTCACCTGCACACCCTATGCCATTAACACCCACCGTATGCTTGTGCGCGGCGCCCGTGTGCCGTATACCGGAGAGGACGAGCAGCCCGACACGCCGCAGACCGTGCAGTACCAACAGCTGAATACCGGCAACGTGGTAAAGCGCATTGTGGACGCCTGGCCGTGGATCAGCGTGACGGGCAGTGTGGTTATCGGCGGCGAGGCGCTGCTGTTGCTGCTGCTGTTGCACCGCTGCAAAAAGCGCGAGGAGGAAGACTGATGAAACGCCTGTTTCTGCAAATTTTTGCATGGCTGGCAATTTTGCTGGGCGTTGGGTTGATGCTGCAGCCCACGGTCAGCCGATATCTGACGGAGCAGAAAAGCACAAAAACCGTGCAAAAATTTGTGCAGGCCGCCGAAGCTGCCGCCCCCGCCGCGCCTGAAACCTCCGCCGCCGAACCCGCGCGCGCCTACCCCGAACTGTACGACGCGTTTCTGGCCTACAACCAACAGCTTTTTGCCCAAGGCCAAAGCGGCCTGAAAGACCCCTTTGCCTACGAGACCCCCGCCTTTGACCTGACGGGCTACGGCTTGCCCGACGACGTTATCGCCGCGCTGTGGATACCGCGTCTGAACTTGGAACTGCCTGTTTATCTGGGGGCCAACGCGGCCAACATGGCCCGCGGCGGCGCGCTGCTGGGGCAGACCTCCATGCCGCTGGGCGGCGAAAACACCAACACCGTCATTGCCGCCCACCGCGGCTATTACGGAGCGGAAATGCTGCGCAACGTGCAGCAGATACAAATCGGCGACAAAATTACTATGACAACGCCGTGGGACACGCTGGTTTACCGCGTGTGCGAGCTGAAAATTATACAGCCGGACGACATAAACGCCGTGCTGATACAGCCCGGCCGCGACCTGCTTACCCTGACGACCTGCCACCCCTACACCCAAAACACCCAGCGCTACCTGGTGATAGCCGAGCGCGACCCCGACGCAGAGGCCGCCACCCATGCGGCAGACCTGGCCGAGTGTGACGAAACCTGGGACGCCGCACCGCGCCAAGTGACGGTGGAGGCCGACGGCACCTCCGCGCTGGAGGAAGTCACCCCCGAAAGTATCACTCCCCTGCCCCACGAGGGCGGCGGCGAAAACGCGGGCGGCGCGTACTCCAACTGGGTGATTTGGCTGGAAAACAACGCCCTGTGGGCGGGATGCCTGCTGATTGCCGCCGTGATCGGCTGTATGCTGATTTGGCGCAGGCATAGAAAGGATTGACCCATGCAGAATATCAACGAAAAGGCGCTGGCCGTTACAGCCGAGGTAAGCAAGGCGGTGCTGGGCAAGCCGGAAGTCGTGCTGAAAATCATGATGGCGATACTGGCCCGCGGTCATGTGCTGATTGAGGATATCCCCGGCGTGGGCAAAACCACGCTGGCACAGGCGTTTGCCCGCGCTATGGACCTGACCCAAAACCGCGTGCAGTTTACCCCCGACGTTTTGCCGTCCGACATTGTGGGGTTCTCGCTGTACCAAAAGGAAACCGGCAAATTTGTGTACCACCCCGGCGCGGTGATGTGCAACCTGTTTTTGGCCGATGAAATCAACCGTACCAGCGCCCGCACCCAGTCCGCCTTGCTGGAAGTCATGGAGGAAAGCGCCGTCACGGTGGACGGCGTGACGCGCGTTCTGCCGCAGCCGTTTACCGTTTTTGCAACGGAAAACCCCGTCGGCTCGGTGGGTACGCAGATGCTGCCGGAATCCCAGCTGGACCGCTTTATGGTCTGCGTGGTCATGGGCTACCCCGATGCGGAGGCGGAAATGGAGATTTTGTCCCGCCAGCCGCGCCGCGCCCTGCTGGACCGTGTGCAGCCGGTGATGGACAAAAACGATCTGCTGGCTATGCAGCAGCAGGTAGACGAAGTATATATGAGCGATGAAATCAGACGGTATATCGTGGAGCTCTCCCGCGCGACGCGGCAGGACAGCCGCCTGACGCTGGGGCTTTCGCCCCGTGCGTCGCTGGCAGTGGCCGGTATGGCGCGCGCGGCGGCTTTTCTGGGCGGGCGCAATTATGTGGCCCCGCAGGATATTACCGCGATTTTTGCCGATGCGGCCCGCCACCGTCTGTGCCTGACCGAACAGGCCCGCACCGGCGGCGATACAGTGCAGAATATCCTTGACGATGTTCTGCACACCGTGCCGCGCCCCCGCCCGGAGAAACCGTTCCATGGCAGGTAAGGTGGGCTGCGCGCTGCTGCTGGCCGTGCTGTTTGCCGCGGCAGCGGTCAGCCGCACGTCGTTTGCGGTCTTTTTGGCGTCACTGGCGGTGCTGCTGGTCGGCTTTTTGGCGTGGTATGTCCGCACACTGCGCAGGGATGTGACGGTAACGATGCAGCTGCCTGCCCGCCCCGTGCACCCCGACGAGGATTTTGCCGTACTGGTGAAACTGCACAACAACGGGCGGCGGCCCGTGCCGGAGCTGCGTGTCGTTTTGCAGGCTGTGGACGCCGAAAGCGGAACGGCCATTGAACTGCCCTGCGGCGCGATGCTGGCCCCGCATCAGTGTGCCGATTTGCGCGTGACCCTGCGCGCAGCAAAAAGCGGTCTGTGGCGGTTCCGTGTGCGGGAAGCCACCGTGCGCGACCCGTTGGGGCTGTTTGCCGCACACTGCGCCGTGCCGCCCCAAAGCAGAGAACTGTGTGTGCTGCCCCCCGCCGAGGGCGAGGACGACGGCGCAGGCACAAAACCGCAGAACTGCGCCGAAAAAGTGACTGCGGCGGGCTGCGATTTGGCCGACGGCGTTTATGATCTGCGCCCCTACCGTGCAGGCGATTCACCGAAGCTGATCCACTGGAAACTGACCGCCCGCGTGGGCGAGTTGACCGTGCGCGAGCCGTTGGGCGCAACCTACCGCGCTGACCCTGCGGGCAGCGTTTTGGCAGAGGGGGCCGACGCGCCGCAGCAGTTGTTGCACTTTGGACAGGCCGCCGTAAAGCGGCTGCGCAGATTGACCCGCCGCAAGGACACCGACCCCGCTACGGGGCTGGTATTTGTGGACCGTGTGCTGCTGCCCCGCACCAAGGCCGCTGCCCACCCCATGGCGGAAACGGCGGCGGATCTGCTGATTTCGGAGCTGCTGGCCTTGGGCTTACTGACGGCGCTGAACGGTGCGTTTGCACTGGCATTGCCGATTTGGGTGTGGCTTGGCGTGGCGGCATTGTGTGCGGCGTGGCCGGCACTGCACCGCGTCCCGCTTTCCAAGGCGGGCCGTTACGGCGCGGCGCTGGCGCTGGCCGTGGGGTATCTGGTGCTGCTGTTTGCCGTGCAGCAGCCGTTTTTGGCCGGTGCGGCACAGTGCGCGGATGCCGTTAGGCTGTGCTTGAATACACGCTTCAACGCAAATTTTGTAGTGTCCGCCTCGCCGGTTTCGGCGCAGATGGGCCTGTTTGCGCTGCTGACGGCAGTGCCGTTTACAATGTTTTTGGCCGCGCTGACAGCCCTCCACACCGACGCGCTGCTGCTGGGGGCGGTGCTTCTGCCGATCGTGGTGTTCACGCTGTTGGCGGGGACAGGCCGTGCCGTTTTGGGCTGGCTGCTGCTTTTGCCGGGCTGGTTGGGAAGCTGTGCGGCGGCGCGGTCGCTGGTGCGCAAACGGCTGTGGCGCGGCAAGGATTCCGCTGTCTATGCCGCCAACCTGCAGACCCACCGCACAAACCAAAGGCTGGCCGGTGTCGGCATGGCTGCCATTTGCGCAGTGCTGTTTTTGCCTGCCCTGGCACTGCGCCCCGTGCTGATGCTGCCCTTGAACGCGCTGCGGCCTGTGACCGACAAAGTCTGCGCGGCCGGGCTGAGCGCGGCGATCGAGTGGCTGCCGAAAATCAGCGGCGGGGCACTGAATTTCCATGTCAGCGCGGCTGCGGGCGGCGTGGAGGACGGCAGCCTGACACGGGGCGACGGCCTGGCGCTGACGGGGCTGGAGGATATAATGGTCACGACCGACGCCAAGCCGGAGGAGACCGTCTACCTGCGCGGGTTTATCGGCGTGGACTATGACGGCACAAGCTGGCAGGCAGGGAATGCCGCTGCCTTCGACAGTGCCGCAGCAAACTGGAAAACCGACGGCGACGGGCGGCTTGCCATTGCGAACCTGCCGTTTTTGCGCGCGGCATACAGCGGCGCACAGCCGCAGCAAATGACCGTACATCGTCTGCATGCAAACGATGCCTACACGTTTGCGCCGTACAACGCATATTTTAACGACTACTACACGCCGGACGGCGACGGAGCCATAGCGGGGCAGACCGTGCAGGACGATATGTTCTACTATTTTCCGCGCAAACAGGCAGAGGAGCTGCTGGCGGCCCGTGACGATGATGACGCGGGGGTGCTGGACCGTCTGGAAAGTGCCTACGCCGCATATGTTCGTGCGCACTGCCTGGATGTGCCCGACGGTGCCGGGTACGATGCCATAGACAAGGAACTGGCTGTGCTGGTGAAGGAGCGCAAACTCAGGGATGATGACATCGATGGCCGACGCGCACTGGTGCGCAGCTGGCTGAACGAGCACTGCCGTTACAGCGCGGACGCCGAGACACCCGACGACACCGACCCGCTGCTGTATTTCCTGAGCGAGAGCCACGCGGGCAGCAGCACACAGTTTGCCTCGGCAGCGGTGCTGCTGTGCCGCATGGTGGGGCTGCCCGCCCGATATGTGGTAGGCTACGCCGCACCGCAAAGTCTGTTTACCGCTGCGGGCGACGGCAGCTGCCGTGCCGTTTTGCAGGACGATAACGCCCACGCCTGGGCAGAGATTTACCTTTCCGGGCAGGGCTGGACGCCGCTGGAGGTCACCCCCGGTATGACAGCCGAACTGACCGAGGGCGAGCTTGCCGCCGATGCCGCACAGGCAGGGCAAAATGCCGCAGACAGTGATACACCCCTGCTCGCGCGGCAGGAGGCCGACTCCCCTGCCGAAACGCCGCAAAGCGTCCCGCTTTTGTGGGTACTGCCTACGGTTTTGCTGCTGCTCGTCTTGGCCTTGGCACTTCTGCGCCGTGCAAGGCGCACACCTTTGCAGACCGTACAGGCAGAATTTTGTGCGCTTCATCGCAAGATGCGGCGCTGCGGGCTGGCGGCGGAGGTGTCCTCTGACGAAGCGGCATTTGCGGAATTTCTGCAAACGCATTGCCCGCAGACGGACCGCGAAACCGTGCAGCACCTGCTGGATGCCGTACAGGCGGCACAGTTTGCGCCCGAGCCATGCACCTCTGAAACCGCGCATGAGGTACGCGCCCTGTGCCGCAAATTACGCAAAAAACTGTGCAGATGAACGGTGTGAGGGCTGTGCAAGGGGAAGCTTTACGCAAGAAATAATTGACGATTCGGCAAAAAGCGATTATGATAATGGTAAATACATCTCGGAGATGAAAAACCATGTCACCTTTGCCGAAGAACGACAAGCCGATCGATATCACGCAAATCGCGCAGGCGCTTGGCGTATCCAAGACAACCGTGTCCCGTGCCATATCCGGCAACGGGCGCATCAGCGCAGCAACCCGCCAACGCGTGCTGGACTATGTAAAAGAGCATAACTATACCCCCAATATGATGGCGCGCGGGCTGGTGAAGCGCTGCTCCTACAATATTTCGCTGGTGATTTCCACGCAATTTTCCGACTTTGAGCTGCCCTTTTTGCGCAAGGTGATGCGCTCTGTCTATCAGGTTGCCGGGGATTCCGACTACGATGTCCTGCTGACGCTGGTGGGCGAAAACGAAACCCGTCCTGTGGAACGACTGCTGGATAACCGCAAAATCGATGGTCTGATCTTGACCCGCACACTGGAGCGTGACCCCTTGATCCCGCTGCTGAAGGCGCGCAAGGTGCCGTTTGTCGCCATCGGTCAGCCGGAGGACGATCAGGTACTTTCCGTTGACCATGACCAGGTGGGCGGCTGCCGTGAGATGACCAGTCTGCTGCTGATGAAGGGCATGAAGCATATCGCGCTGCTGGGCGGCAGTATGCTGTACACCGTCAACCAATCCCGATTGGAGGGCTTCCGGCAGGCTTATGTCAAGATGGGGCAAAAAATTGACGAGAACCTGCTGTTTTTGGAGCTGGAAAGCGACGATTTGCGCATGGAGGCTGTGCAGCAGGCTGTAGAGCGCGGGGCGGATTGCATCCTGTGCATGGACGAACGGCTGGCACAGCTGACGCTGAATATGCTCAAGCAGCTGAACCTGCGCGTGCCGCAGGATATCCGGCTGGCGTCGCTATATGATAATGAGAATCTGGTCCATACCGTGCCGCCCATCACTGCCGTGCAGTTTAATGCGGATATCCTTGGCTTAAAAGCAACGCAGCAGCTGCTGTGCGCCTTGCAGGGGCAGCCTGTTGAAACCCGCATGGAGTTGGGTTACCAGGTAAGCCTGCGGGAATCGACGCAGACGTAAAATCCGAGCGCACACCGAAGGGTGTGCGCTTTTTTGTCTGACCTATCAAACCGTGTACATTTTCAGGAAAATGTACAAAATGGGGCAAAATAAAACAAAAAGTCCCGAATTGCAGATACAAGCAATTCGGGACTTGATAGGATTTATAGAAGAACCTTAACTGTCAGGTCTTTCCAATTCCCCGGCCAAAGTACGTAACCACGCGAATTTCGATAGGCGCGAGCCTGTTCGTAATTCAACTTAATGGTTATACTCGCTGACAAATCAGCCGCGAGGCGACTTGATAGCTGCCTGTGCAGCGGCCAGGCGGGCGATGGGAACACGGTAGGGAGAGCAGCTGACGTAGTCCAGGCCAACGTTGTGGCAGAACTCGACACTGCTGGGATCGCCGCCGTGCTCGCCGCAGATGCCCAGACCCAGGTTCGGGTTGGTCGCGCGGCCATCGTGGGCAGCCATCTTGACCAGCTTGCCAACGCCGATCTGATCCAGATGCTGGAACGGATCGCTCTCGTAGATCTTGTTGTCGTAGTAAGCAGTCAGGAACTTGGCAGCGTCGTCACGGCTGAAGCCGAAGGTCATCTGGGTCAGGTCGTTAGTGCCGAAGCTAAAGAAGTCAGCTTCCTTGGCGATCTCGCCGGCGGTCAGAGCGGCACGCGGGATCTCGATCATGGTGCCGACCTCGTACTTCATGTCAACACCGGCAGCGGCGATCAGGGCATCGGCAGTCTTGACGACAACGTCCTTGACAAACTTCAGCTCCTTGACCTCGCCAACCAGAGGAATCATGATGTGGGGGGTGATCATCTTGCCGGTTTCGGCAGAAACCTTGAGGGCAGCCTTAATGACAGCGTTGGTCTGCATCTCGGCGATCTCGGGATAGGTAACAGCCAGACGGCAGCCACGGTGACCCATCATGGGGTTGAACTCGTGCAGGCTGACAACAACGTTGTTCAGCTCCTCGGTGGTCATACCCATGTCCTTAGCCAGAGCCTCGATGTCCTCGGCCTTGGTGGGCAGGAACTCATGCAGCGGCGGATCCAGATAACGGATGGTCATCGGACGCTCGCCCATGATGCGGTACATAGCAGTGAAGTCGGCCTCCTGGAACGGCTCGACCTTAGCCAGGGCAGCCTTGCGCTCCTCAACGGTACGGGCGCAGATCATCTCACGGACAGCCTTGATGCGGTCCTCGGCGAAGAACATGTGCTCGGTACGGCACAGACCGATGCCCTCGGCACCCATGTCAACGGCGTTCTGCGCGTCACGCGGGTTGTCGGCGTTGGTCATGACCTTCATCTGGCGGTTTGCGTCAGCCCAGCCCATGAAGCGCTTGAAGTTGGCGTTCTCGGTGGAAGCGACGGTAGCGATCTGGCCCTCGTAGACGTTGCCGGTGGAGCCGTCGATGCTCATCCAGTCACCCTCGTGGAAGGTGTGGCCGTTGATGGTGATGACCTTGGCGTCATAGTCGATGGCGACGTTGTTATCATTGCCGCAGCCGGAGACGCAGCAGGTGCCCATGCCGCGGGCGACAACAGCAGCGTGGCTGGTCATACCACCGCGGACGGTCAGGATGCCCTGAGAGACCTGCATGCCGACGATGTCCTCGGGAGAGGTCTCGAGACGAACCAGAACGACCTTCTTCCAAGCGTCGTCCTTAACCTTCTCCTCGGCCTCCTCAGCAGAGAAGACGACGCGGCCGCAGGCAGATCCCGGAGAAGCGGCCAGGCCCTTGCCGATTGCCTCGGCGGCCTTCAGAGCGGCAGCATCAAACTGCGGGTGCAGCAGGGTGTCCAGCTGCTTGGGCTCGACGCGCAGAACAGCGGTCTTTTCGTCGATAACGCCCTCATCGACCAGGTCGCAGGCGATCTGCAGAGCAGCCTGGGCGGTACGCTTGCCGTTACGGGTCTGCAGCATGAAGAGCTTGCCATCCTCGATGGTGAACTCCATGTCCTGCATATCCTTGTAGTAGTTCTCGAGGCGGGTAGCGATCTCAACGAACTGATCGTAGACCTCGGGCATCTCCTCATGCAGCTTGCTGATGGGAGAAGGAGTACGGATACCGGCGACGACGTCCTCGCCCTGAGCGTTGATCAGGTACTCGCCCATCAGCTTCTTCTCGCCGGTGGCGGGGTTACGGGTGAAGGCAACGCCGGTGCCGGAACGCATACCGGAGTTACCGAAGGCCATCTGCTGCACGTTGACGGCAGTGCCCCACTCGTAGGGGATCTCGTTCATCTTACGATACACGTTGGCGCGGGGGTTATCCCAGGAACGGAAAACGGCCTTGACGGCACCGATCAGCTGCTCCTTGGGGTCCTGCGGGAACTCCTCGCCCTGCTTCTCAAGGTAGATCTGCTTGAACTCCTTGACGAGCTCCTTCAGGTCGTTGGCGTCCAGCTCAACGTCCTGCTTGACGCCCTTGCGCTCCTTCATAGCGTCGATGCGCTCCTCGAAGAAGCTCTTGCCCAGCTCCATGACGACGTCAGAGTACATCTGGATGAAGCGGCGGTAGCAGTCGTAGGCAAAACGGGGGTTGTTGGTCTTTTTGGCCAGACCCTCAACAGCCTGATCGTTCAGGCCGAGGTTCAGGATGGTGTCCATCATGCCGGGCATGGACTGACGTGCGCCGGAACGGACGGAAACCAGCAGGGGGTTCTCGATGGAGCCGAAGGTCTTACCGGTCTGCTCCTCGAGGATGCCCATGTATTTGAAGATGTCTGCCTTGATCTCATCGTTGATCTCACGGTTGTCAGCATAGTACTGGGTGCAGGCCTCGGTGGTGATGGTGAAGCCCTGCGGAACCGGCATGCCGGCGTGGGTCATCTCGGCCAGGCCGGCACCCTTACCACCCAGAGTGTTCTTCATGGTGGTCTGGTCGCCGCCGAAGGCGTCATGGCCCTCTTTGAACAGATACAAGAATTTCTTGCTCATAGTTACCTCCCAAATTGGTGACGTGTTTGCATCACATAAATCATGTTTGCATAGTCCATTATAACAGACCGAAAGACAGATTTCCAGTAGATTGTTAAAAAAATGCTCAATAGTTTCGCTGAAAAGTAGCCAAACTTTTTTGGTTCAGGTATTGCAATTTGCACAAAAATCGTGTATTTTATAATGGGTGGGAAGTTCGAAATATTTTTGAGCTGTCACTTTTTTCTTTTTGAGTGCCGCGGTAAATTTTTGCGGCGAACGGCGTTTTTCGGCTTGCTAAAATGCGCCGCATGTTATACAATATATAGGGCAGCACCGCATAATTCCCGCCTTACGGCGTAAGCACCGCTTCGGCGTATCGGCACTTGGAATTATGCGGTATTGCCATAGGTATAAGGTCCGTCGGCAGCCCCCGTGCGCCGCGGGCACGAAATGAGTGTATAAAGGAAGAACCGCTATATGTCTACCGCAAGAGAGAATTTCGAGCTGGCACAGCAGCGCTATGCCGCCACGTTTGAGCGCCATCTGGATAACGGCGTGAATTTTATCAGCGATAACGTCTGCATTGAGCCGGAGGTCATCATTGCCCCCGGTGCGACCATCCTGCCGGGCTGCATCCTGCGCGGCCAGACGGTCATCGGCCCGGACTGCGTCATCGGCCCCAACACCCTGCTGGAGGATACCGTCGTTGACGCCGGGTCCACGATCAATGCCAGCCAGTGCTATGGGAGCCACATCGGCCCCAACAACAAGATCGGTCCCTTCACCCATGTGCGCGTCGGCACCAAAACCGCCGAGGGCTGCCATCTGGGCGCTTATGTCGAAACGAAGAACGCCGACTTTGCCGAGGGCAACACGGTCAGCCACCTGACCTACATCGGCGATGCCACGGTGGGCAAGTACTGCAACTTCGGCTGCGGCACCGTCACCTGCAACTACGACGGCGAGGGCAAGTTCCACACGACCATCGGTGACTATGCGTTCATCGGCTGCAACACGAACCTGGTCGCACCCGTCACCATCGGCGACCATGCGTTCACGGCTGCCGGCTCCACCATCGGCCATGACGTGCCCGCCGGTGCGCTGAGCATCGAGCGCGCCAAGCAGGCCGAGATCGACGGCTGGGGCGAGCGCAAGCTGGAGAAGTATATCGCCAAGAAACAAAAACTGGAAGCGGAGAAAAAAGGGAAGTAAAGCGTTGTAGGGGGCGGCGTCCTCGACGCCCCGCGGCCTTCCCATAAGCAGCCGCTTATCTTACGCTGTCGGGCCGGGCATGCCCGGCCCCTACGGTACTTCACGATTTTTCAAAGGATATATCTATGTTCGAAATGACCTCCGGGGCGGACTGGCTGATTGCCGGACTGGGCAACCCCGAACCGAAATATGACGGCACCCGCCACAACGCCGGTTTTGAGGCGCTGGACTATCTGGCCGCGCAGTGGCAGTGCGACATTGCCAAAGCCAAATGGCAGGGCCTGTACGGCACGGCACAGGTGAACGGCCACAAGGTCGTGCTGCTCAAGCCGCTGACCTACATGAACCTGAGCGGCCAGAGCATTGCCCCCGCCGCCAACTTTTACAAGATCCCGGCAGACCACATCATTGTGCTGTGCGATGACATCACCCAGGAGCCGGGACATCTGCGCATCCGGCCCCACGGCTCTGCCGGCGGGCACAACGGGCTGAAAAGCATCATTGCCAGCCTGGGCACCGACCATTTCAGCCGTATCCGCATCGGCATCGGCGCCAAACCGAACCCGCAGTACGACCTGGCTGCCTGGGTGCTGGGCAAGCTGCCTGCCGCAGACCGCAAGGCCATGACGGACCGCTACCCGGACATTGAGGAAGCCTGCAAGCTGCTGATGGACGACAATCTGCAGTACGCCCAGAACAAGTTCAACCACTAAGGGGACGTGAATCATGAGTGAAATCCGTAAAAAAGCAATGACCCGTCTGGTGCTCTGCGCTGTAGCGCTCGTCGCCTCCATCATTTTCAGCGTCCTGCTGCTGAGCGGCACCTTTGACGGCAAAACCGGCGGCAGCACGCCCGCCTCCGGCGATACCATCAGCAGCAGTGCCCCCGCGGAGGGCGTTGACGATCCCACCGCCGACAGCTTTACCGCAGAGAGCGCCTCTGCCGAGGAGGTGCCCGCCGAGCCCGAGGCTACCCCCGAGCCGACGCCGGAGCCCACGCCCGTGCCCGAGTACGAGGGCCTGAGCGTGCAGCCCACCACCTATTATAATGAGGGTGAGCAGCCGACCTACACCGTGACCGACGGCAACAACCTGAACATGCGCGGCGGCCCCGGCACCGACTATGACAAGATCGGTCAGGTGCCCGCCTCCACCGGCGTCACCGCGCTGGGCACCAATGAGGACGGCAGTTGGGTCGTTGTGAACTACAACGGCACCTACGGCTGGCTCAAGACGGAGTTCTTGAACGGGTAAAAGCTCTCTTGCCTCCCCTAGCAGGGGAGGTGGCCCCGCAGGGCCGGAAGGGTTGAACCTTGCGGCCATCCGAAATATTTAGAGCAATGGCAAGGTTCTCTCCCCCAGCCGCTGCGGCGGCAGCCTCCTCGCAGAGGGGGCCAAGGAGAAATGTATGTTCAACGCACTTTTCACCAAAACAGACGAATACGCAAAACTGGCGCAGGCGCTCGGGGGTCCGGGGGCTTGCGCCTTATTTGGCATACCGGGGTCGGGCCGGGCGATGGTCTATGCCGCGCTGGCGAAGGCCCTCGACAAGCCGCTCTGCATCGTGACGCCCGGCGAGGCCGAGGCGACCCGGTTTGCGGGCGACCTGAACGCGCTGGGCGTGGCGGCGGCAGTGTTCCCTGCCCGCGACTATGTGCTGCGCCCCATCGAGGGCACGGGCCGCGAGTACGAATACCGCCGTCTGGCCGTGCTGGGCGACCTCGTCGGCGGGCGGCTGCAGGCCGTCTGCGTGCCCGACGAGGGCCTGACCCAATACACGACGCCGCGGACGGATTTCTGCGCGAACACCCGCAGCCTGCGCCCCGGCGACACACTGCCCCGCGCCGAGCTGACCGCGCTTTTGTACGGCGCAGGCTATACGCGGCGCGACCAGGTGGACGGCCCGGGTCAGTTTTCGATCCGCGGCGACATTGCGGACATCTACGCGCCCGACATGAAGCAGCCCGCCCGCATGGAGTTCTGGGGCGACGAGATCGACACGATGCACACCTTCGATCTGGCGACCCAGCGCCGCGACGAGCCGATTGAAAAAATCTACGTCTCCCCCGCGCGGGAGATACTGTTCGGTCAGCCCGCCGACGCAGCGGAAAATATCCGCTCCTATATCAAAAAGGCCCGCGGCAGGCGGCGCACGGCGCTGGAGACCTGCACCGCTGCGGACCTGGCACAACTGGACGGCGGCGCGATGCCCGTCAACATGGACAAATATCTCACGCTGCGCTATCCCGAGCCCGCGACGATTTTAGACTACTTTGACGATCCGCTGCTGATCCTGGAGGAGCCGGCCTCCCTGCGGGAGGCCGAGCGCGCCACCGCGTTCCGCCGGGGCGAGGAGCTTTCCGCCCTGCTGGAGGACGGCGTGCTGGCGGCAGGGCTGGATAAGCTCTACGCCGAGAGCGGCTGGCTCTGGGCGCAGTGCGCCGCGCACCGCACGCTCTGCGCCGAGAACTTTGCCCGCAGCATGCCCGATGTGGCGCTGAAAACCATCGTCAACGCACCCGCCCACACGCTGCCCGCCTGGGGCGGCGAGGTCGCGGCGCTGCTGGAGGACATCCAGCCGCTTTGCAGCGGCGGCACGGCGGTCACGGTCATGGCCGGCACGCCCCGTGCGGCAGCGGGTCTGGCCGCCGACCTGCGCACCAAAGGGCTGAACGTCACGACGGACGCGGCGGCGGAGCCGAGTGCCGGGTTGGTGCAGATCCTGCCGGGGCAGCTTTCCGCCGGGTGCAGCCTGCCGTTTGCGAAATACGCCGTGTTTACGGCCCGCGCCTTCGGCGTGAGCGGCGCACAGAAGAAGAAAAAGCGCAATAAGGACGCGCTGAACAGCCTGAGCGAAATCTCGGTGGGTGATCTGGTCGTCCACCAGAACCACGGCATCGGGCGGTACGCGGGCATCCAGCGGATGGCCGTGCAGGGCGTCACAAAGGACTATCTGCGCATCGAATACGACAAAAAGGACGTGCTGTACGTGCCCGTCACCCAGCTGGACCTTTTGTCCCGCTACACTGCGCCGGGCGACAGCGACAACGTGAAGCTGAGCCGCCTGGGCGGCAGCGATTGGGCCAAGACCCGCAAGAAGGTCAAGGCTGCGACGGAGCAGATGGCGAAGGAGCTGATCGAGCTGTACGCCCGCCGCAAGCAGGCGCACGGCTACGCCTTCCCCGCCGACGACACCTGGCAGGGTGATTTTGAACAGCGCTTTGCCTATGAGGAAACGCCCGACCAGCTGACCTGCGCGGCGGACATCAAGCACGATATGGAGGAGCCGTGGCCGATGGACCGGCTGCTCTGCGGTGACGTCGGCGTCGGCAAGACCGAGGTCGCACTGCGCGCCGCGTTCAAATGCGTGATGGGCGGCAAGCAGTGCGCGATCCTGGCCCCCACGACGATTCTGGCGTGGCAGCACTTCAACACTGCGCTGACCCGCATGGAGTCCTTCCCCATCCGCATCGGGCTTTTGTCCCGCTACCGCACCGCCAAGGAGCAGAAGGAGACGCTGCGCGGTCTGAAGGACGGCACCGTGGACATCGTGGTGGGCACCCACCGCCTGCTGTCCAAAGACGTCCGCTTCCATGACCTGGGCCTTGTCATCATCGACGAGGAGCAGCGGTTCGGCGTCAAGCACAAGGAAAAGCTCAAAGAGAGCTTCATCGGCGTCGATATGCTGACGCTGTCGGCCACGCCGATCCCCCGCACGCTGAACATGGCGCTGTCGGGCATCCGCGATATGAGCACAATTGAGCAGCCGCCGTTTGAGCGCCAGCCGATTGAGACCTATGTACTCGAGTACGACGAGGGCATCGTGTCCGAGGCCATCCGCAAGGAGCTGGCCCGCGGCGGGCAGGTATACTACCTGCACAACCGCGTGGACAACATTGAGGAATGCGCCGCGCGGGTGGGCAAGCTCGTGCCCGGGGCGCGTATCGGCATTGCCCACGGCAAGATGACCGAGGAACAGATTTCGTCGGTGTGGCAGCAATTGTTGGACAACGAGATCGACATCCTTGTCTGCACCACCTTAATTGAGACCGGCGTGGACGTGCGCAACTGCAACACGCTGATCATTGAAAATGCGGACCGCATGGGATTGAGCCAGCTGTACCAGATCCGCGGGCGCGTGGGACGCAGTTCCCGCAAGGCGTATGCGTATTTTACGTTCACACGCGATAAGGTGCTGACCGAGATCGCAGCCAAGCGGCTTTCGGCCATCCGGGAGTTCACGTCGTTCGGGTCGGGCTTCCGCATTGCGATGCGCGACTTGCAGATCCGCGGTGCGGGCAGTCTTTTGGGCCACAGCCAGCACGGCCACATGGAGGCCGTCGGCTACGATTTGTACGTGAAGATGCTGGGTCAGGCCATTGCCGCGGCCCGCGGCGAGGCCCCCGCCCCCGACAAGAGCGACTGCCTGGTGGACATCACCGTGGACGCATTCCTGCCGGAGGAATATATCCCGGACGCTGCCGGGCGCATCGAGGCATACAAGCGCATTGCGGCCATCGAGACGACGAGCGACGCCGAGGACGTGCTCGACGAGCTGATTGACCGCTACGGCAGCCCGCCCAAGAGCGTGCAGGGGTTGGTGGATGTCTCCCTCGTGCGCGTGACCGCAGCCCGCGTCGGCATTGCGGAGATCGTCCAGCGCGGCGACCAGCTGATTTTGTATAGTGACATCGTCGGGCCAAAGCAGCTGGGCGAGGTCATGGAAAAGTTCCCGCATCGGGTGCTGTACAATGCACTGGGCCGACCTTATTTCAGCCTGCGCGTGCAGAAGGGCGAAAGCCCGCTGGTGCTGCTGCGGGATGTGGTGACCCTGCTGCCAGGCGCACAGAATCAGCCACAGACAAAGCCATAAAAAATAAGCACCTGTTTGCTGCGGTAAAAAGCAGTAAACAGGTGCTTTGCTTTTGGGGTAAAACGCTGAAATTTCTTTGGTCCTTTCTTTATAAAGAAAGGACAGAGGGGGCCAAGTGCCGGGCAGCCGTAAACGGGCAGAATCCCTCAGGCGGCTTTGCCCGCGTCTAAAGCCTCCCCTCACAGGGGAGGTGGCCGAGCTCCAGCGATGGCCGGAGGGGCTTCGCCGGGCGTAAATCAAACCGCCCGTCCCCCTTTTACTCACTCAAACACGTTCTCCTCATCCTCCACCACTTCACCAACGTGGTTTCCCTCGCTGTCCAGCCCGCGCTTGTCCAGCATATAGTGCACAAATTCCCGCGCCAGGCCGTAGAAGGTCGCAAAGAGCGGCACGCCGACGACCATGCCCACAAGACCGAACAGGTCGCCGCCGACCACGATGGAAAACAGGATCCACAAGGCAGAGATGCCAATGGACGAGCCCAGGATCTTCGGGCCGATGAAGTTGCCGTCCACCTGCTGGATGACCAGAATCAGCACGCCGAAGATGACCGCCTGGATCGGGTCAACCAACAGCAGAATGAAGATGCTGGGGATCGCGCCGATGAAGGGGCCAAATACCGGGATAATATTCGTGATGCCGATAAACACACTGATGAGCAGTGCAAAATCGAGCCGCAGGATCGCCATTGCCACAAACGTGATAACGCCGATGATGGCCGAGTCAATGATCTTGCCCACAAAGAAGCCCGTGAAATTCACGTTGGCATAATGGCAGATGCGCAGCGTGTTTTCCGCAGCCTTTTCCGGCAGGAAGGCATGCGCCAGCGTGCGCAGCTGATGGAGCAGATGCTCCTTGTCCGCCAGCATATAGATGCTGGCCGCAATCGAGGTGAAGATTGCCACAAAGTTCGATGCCACACTGCCGATGCTGGCCACGATCTGCGGCATGGCGGCGCTGGCCATGCTGTAGATTTCCTTGACCATCGCCTCAGAATCGTCCAGCACTTTTGTGGCCGACGACAGGTCAACGCCGAAGCGCTCCTGAACCATGCCCAGCATATCCTGTACGCTCTGTATGTAGCTTGGGAAGTTCGTAAACAGCATGGCGATGCTGTCCACGATCTGCGGGATGACCAGCCATGCCAGCAGCACAAGCAGCAGAATTGCCACCAGATACGCCAGAAGGATCGCGAATCCGCGCGTCTTTTTCTTCTCTTTAAACAGCTTTGTGTAGAAGAACTTGACCATCGGGTCAAGCACATAGGCAATGACTATGCCGCCCGCAAACGGCGACACGATGCCGATAAACACACCGATTTTCCCCAGAAAGTACCCCAGATTGTTCAAAGTCAGATACAGCGCAATACAGGCCCCGACCACGCAGAACCAGTCCAGCATCGTCTCCGGCTTTTTGGTCCAGATATGTTCCTCTTTCAAATGCTCCGCTCCTTTTACATCATTTTACAAGAGTATTGTACGCTATGCACGCCTGTATTGCAAGGAATAACTTGTTAATTTTCTTGCGGCCCGCCTGGTAAATTCCGGCGCGGCTCACCGTTTTCATCCAGGCCGCGGGCCGTCAGCCCTGCCCCGACAGCCTGTTTGAGCAGCGCCACCAGCACGGCCAGCGTCGGCACGCCCAGCACCATGCCCGGGATGCCGAACCACGCCCCGCCCACCACGATGGCCAACAGCACGCCCAGCCCCGGCAGGCCGGTGGCCCCGCCCAGAATGCGCGGCGCAATAAAGTTGCCGTCCACCTGCTGGACCACAAAAATAATGATGGCAAATTCTGCCGCCTTCCAGGGCAATTCCAGCAGCAGGATGATGAGCCCCGGCACCGCACCGAGGAACGGCCCCAGCACCGGGACAATGTTTGTCACGCCGACCAGCACGGCCAGCAGCGGCGCGTATTCCAGCCCGAAGATCGACATCAGCGCAAATGTTTCCCCGCCCACGAGCAGGGCGTCCACCAGCTGCCCGCCGATGTAGCCGCCGAAAATTTTGTTGGCAAGACGGCAGATTCCCAGCACACTGCCCGCGGCACGCGGCGGCAGCGCCGCGTGCAGACACGCCCGGGCCGCGCGGAGCAGCGCCTCTTTGCCGGAGAGCAGGTAGATGCTGGCGGCCAGTGCCACCACGGCGTTGCCCACAGCCCCCGCCGCGCCGGAGACGAAATCCGCCGCCGCACGCGCCGCACTGCGGGACAAACCGCCGAACCAATTTTGCAGTGCCGTGCCCACCATCTGCACAAGCTGTTCCGCCGTGGCCGTATCGATGCCGAACGTATTTTGCACCCAGACCAGCAGGCCGCGGATGGTCTCCTCATACGCGCCGAGCCGCCCGGCAAAGGTCGTCACGCTCTGCACGAGCTGCGGGACGACGAGCGCCGCCAGCAGCGCCAGCGCACCGAAAAACAGCGCATAGCTGACGGCCATCGCCCCGCCGCGCCTGCCGCCAAAGAGCTTTTGCGCAAAAAAGCGCGTGGGTATGTCCAGTACATAGGCCAGCAGCAGCCCCCAGCCAAACGGTGCCAGCAGCCCGAGAAACGTCCCGGCCCCGCGCAGCACGCCCGGCAGCCAGTCTGCCGCGGCAAACACCGCCGCGACGCCCGCCGCCAGCAGCAGCCAGTCCTTCATCGTGTGGGGTGTGCGGTCAAAACAGTTTTTCATTGTCGCTCCTCCTGTTTTGTGGTACACTGTTTACAGCGCATACTTTGTTCATCTTACTTGCTTCTGTTATACCACTTTTTTCCAAAAGGTAAAGAGCCGTATGATTGGAAATTACAATAATTTACGGAAAACCGATGTTTTTCGTGAAAATCCTCGTCAGCGCCCGCCTGCCGGGCGCGTTGGTGCTGTAGGGGGCGGCGTCCACGACGCCCCGGGCACTTTGCTGCAGCCGCACACATCCCGGCGGCATGAGGGCATGCCGCCCTACATCCCCCCTTACAAGCAAACTGTAGGGCGGGGTGCCCTCACCCCG
>OLRF01000716.1_pt1 | contig 39408 bp, 33 predicted proteins | sample 1672061 | NCBI WGS metagenome assembly OLRF01 (sample SAMEA3136641, study PRJEB25190) | human gut metagenome | reverse complement strand
CGCAGATGCCGTGCCGCAGCCGCCGGAGCGGTGCTTAAGCCGTAAGGCGGGAATTGTGCGGTATTGCCTAAAGATAGTATTGTGTTACAGGAGAATCCATCATGGCAAAGATTCACCGCAGCGATGCACCGCTGCCGCAGACCCCTTCCGTTCAGGTAAAGGCATCCTATACAGTCACCGATCTGTCGAAGGTTTCTCCGCAGGAACCTGCGGCCTTCTACGACCAGGACAACGACGAGGACTATCGCCGGCGCGAGACCGCGAAGTGCAAAAAAAAGCGCGGTAATCTGCTGTACACCCTCGCGATGATTGTTTTCGCCGCAATCTTCCTCATCAGCGGCGGCCTGCTGGTCAAGCGGTTCCTCGATGACCGCAGGACCGAGAGCGAGTTTGCCGACCTGCAGTCGATGATCGATACCGCGGCGACCCCGGCCCCTGCTGGGGAGAATGTCAACCCCAACGGTGCCAGGTTTGCTGCCCTGCGCGACAAGAACAGCGACTTTATCGGCTGGATCTCCATCGACGGCACCAATCTGGATTTTCCGGTTATGTACGCGCCGGACAACAAGGACTTCTATCTACGTCATGACTTCAACAAAGCCTACAGCGTCTACGGCGTACCGTACCTGGACGAACAAACGACGCTCGGGGCCAACGCCGAGAGCGACAACCTGATCATCTACGGCCACAATATGAAAACCGGCACGATCTTCGGCTGCCTGACCGAGTACCGCAAGGCCGACTACTATCAGGAGCACCCCTTCATTGAGTTTGACACCGTCTACGGGGACGCCAAGTATGAGGTGTTCGGTGCGTTCACCATCGATGTCGTCAACGACACCTCGTTTATCTACAACCAGTACATCGACATGGACGAGGACGCCTACAACCGCTACGTGGACCAGATCATCTCCCGCAGCGACGTGGACAGCGGCATCCGCCCTGCCTACGGTGAGCAGCTGCTGACCCTCTCTACCTGCGAGTATTCGTCCGCCAACGGGCGCTATGTCGTCGTAGCGCGTCGGGTCAGTGACTAATTCTCGAAAGTAATTGCATCATGTACTTTAGATTCTTTTGCAAAATGTGCAAAATGCTCTCTTGCTTGCAGATTGCACTTGCTATTCTTCCGGGAATGTGCTATGCTAATAAATGCGCGATAACTTTTGATTCGTTCTTATATGGTGTAAGAAACCGGAAAGGGAGAATGCGCGCAGCGGGCAGCCGTAGCCCTTGACGGCTGCCCGCTTTGTCTTTATGACGCGCACATCTGTACAAAATCTGCGTAAAGCTATAGACATTTGTACCCAAATGGCATATACTGTAGAAGTATTTTGCTCTAATCCAATAAAATGGAAAGTATAGTTTCAACGCTGTAACAAAGGGAGGATACCTGTTATGTGTGGAATCGTAGGCTTTACCGGCGCGGCACAGGCCGCCCCCATTCTGCTGGACGGCCTGGCCAAGCTGGAATACCGCGGCTATGACTCTGCCGGTATGGCGGTGCAGAACGCCGCCGGCAAGATCGAGGTCGTCAAGGCCAAGGGCCGCCTGAAGGTTCTGAGCGAGATGACCGACGGCGGCAGCGCCGTGCCCGGCAGCTGCGGCATCGGCCATACCCGCTGGGCGACCCATGGTGAGCCGTCCGTCGTCAACGCACACCCGCATTATTCCCGTGACCAGAAGATTGCCGTCGTACACAACGGAATCATTGAAAACTATCAGGAGATCAAGGAGCGTCTGATCAACAAGGGCTTCAGCTTCGTCTCCCAGACCGACACCGAGGTCGTTGCCCAGCTGCTTGACTACTATTACATGGGCGAGTCCGCAGGCAACGCACTGGACGCCATCACCCGCATGATGCTGCATGTCCGCGGCTCCTACGCGCTGGGCGTGCTCTTTGCCGACGAGCCCGGCGTCATCTACGCAGTGCGCAAGGACAGCCCGCTCATCGTCGGCAAGTGCGAGGACGGTGCCATCATCGCCTCCGACGTGCCCGCGCTGCTCAAGTACACCCGCACGGTCTACTACATTGACAATCTCGAGATTGCCCGCCTGACCCCTGACTCCATCGAGTTCTTCAACATCGACAAAGAGCCCATCACCCGCGAGTCCACCACCATTGAGTGGGACGCCGAGGCCGCGGAGAAGGGCGGCTACGAGCACTTCATGATGAAGGAGATCTACGAGCAGCCCGCCGCTGTCCGCGATACGATCTCCCCGCGCCTCAAGGACGGCCAGATCGACCTGTCCGAGCTGGCCCTTGACGAGGAGGCCATCAGGAATGTCCATCGTCTCTACATCATCGGCTGCGGCTCCGCCTACCATGTCGGCATGGCCGCGCGCTATGTGTTTGAGAGCCTGGCCCGCATCCCCGTCGAGGTCGATGTCGCCAGCGAGTTCCGTTACCGCAATCCCGTGCTCGAAAAGGACGCACTCGCTATGGTCATCAGCCAGAGCGGTGAGACCGCCGACACGCTGGCCGCCCTGCGCCTGTGCAAGGAGCGCGGTGTGCGCACCATCGGCATTGTGAACGTCGTCGGCTCCAGCATTGCCCGTGAGGCCGACGCCACAATGTACACCTGGGCCGGCCCGGAAATCTCCGTCGCTACCACCAAAGCCTACAGCACCCAGCTGGCGGCCTGCTACCTGCTGGCTACCGAGTTTGCCCGTGTGCGCGGCACGCTGGCGGACGGACAGTATGAGCACCTCGTCACCGAGCTGGAGGCTCTGCCCGAGAAGATCGAAAAGACCCTGGCCGACAAGGAGCGTATCCAGTGGTTTGCCAGCAAGTACGCAAACGCCAAGGACGCCTTCTTCATTGGCCGCGGCCTCGACTACGCCGTCGCGCTCGAGGGCAGTTTGAAATTTAAGGAGATCAGCTACATCCACTCCGAGGCGTTCGCCGCGGGCGAGATGAAGCACGGGCCGATTTCTCTGGTCGAGAATGGAACGCTGGTCGTCGGTATCCTGACCCAGCCGGACCTGTTTGAAAAGAGCGTTTCCAACATGGTCGAGGTCAAGAGCCGCGGTGCCTTCCTGATGGGCCTGACCACCTACGGAAATTACAGCATCGAGGACACTGCGGGCTTCACGGTCTACGTGCCCAAGACCGACCCGCACTTTGCCACGAGCCTGTCGGTCATTCCGCTGCAGCTGCTGGCCTACTACGTCAGCTGCGCCAAGGGATTGGATGTCGATAAGCCGCGCAACTTGGCCAAGAGCGTGACCGTCGAGTAAATCGCTTTCGTCCGTTTTACCAAAAATTTACCACGATTTTTATACAATATTAGCCCCATTTGTCTGCTCAAAAGTAGGACAATGGGGCCTTTTTGTGTTATAATAGCCTATATGACAATTTTGCCGGGCCGTATTGCGCCCGTTTTCAGATAGAAGAACGTATAGTAAGGATGGAATCGATGCAACAGGTCTCAAAACAACTGATAAAAGGGCTTCCGCGCCGCATCGCACTGATGCTGCTGGACTGCGGGCTCATTGTACTTTGCTATTGGCTGGCCGTCATGCTGCGCTTTGACAGCGGCGACGCCTACCGCCGCGTGGAGATACTGCGCGCCATGGCCCCGATGCTCTTATACGTCCTGCCCATTTATATGATCGTGTTCTGGTTCGGCGGGCTGTATGAGATCATGTGGGAATACGCCGGTATGCGCGACCTTGCACGCCTGACCTGCCTTTCCGGGCTGGCGACGGGCATCATCATGCTGTTCGATCTGATCTACCACAGCCGCCCGATCTCCGGCGCGGTGCTGATCTTCGGCGCGGTATTCAACACGGCGGCCATAGCGGGCGTGCGGTTCCTGTGGCGGCTGGTCCTGACGATGCGCAACGCCAAGGCCAACAAGCCGGAGGACAACACGCCATTGCTCATTGTCGGTGCCGGCAACGCCGGTGCGTGGGCCGTCAACCTCTGCAAGACGAAAAATCAGAGCTTCGGCAACCCGGTCTGCATCGTTGACGACGACCTGACCAAAAAGGGCCTGCGCGTGCAGGGCGTACCGGTGCGCGGCACGATCTCCGACATACCGGAGCTGGTGCGCAAATATCATATTCTCGAGATCGTCATCGCCATCACGACGGTCAAGGGTGACCGTTTGAGCGAGATCATCAACCTCTGCAACTCCACCCACTGCCGCGTGCGGATGATCAGTGACCCGCAGGCTGTTGACGAGAACGGCAATCCTGTGGCGGCGGGCTTCCGTGAGCTGAACACGGCAGACTTCCTCTCCCGCGACGAGATCCAGCTGAACAATGCCCAGATCTCCGAGTACCTGCATGACAAGATCGTTCTCGTCACGGGCGGCGGAGGCTCCATCGGCAGCGAGCTTTGCCGTCAGATCATGCGCTACCAGCCCCGCCGTCTGCTGATTTTTGACATCTACGAGAACTGCGCCTATGAGCTGGAAACCGAGCTGAAAAACAAGTACGGCCCCGAGGCTCCTGTTATCACCCTCATCGGCTCCATCCGCGATAAAGCACGTCTGGACGATGTGTTCGACACCTATCATCCGTCCGTCGTCTTTCACGCGGCGGCGCACAAGCATGTGCCGCTGATGGAGATCAGCCCCGCCGAGGCCGTCAAGAACAACGTCTTTGGCACCAAGAACCTGCTGACCTCCGCCGCCGAGCACGGCGTGGAGCGGTTCGTCCAGCTCTCTACAGACAAGGCTGTCAACCCGACGAACGTCATGGGCTGCACCAAGCGCCTGTGCGAGATGCTGATCCAGACCTTCTCCAGGGGCACGTCGATGACCTGCGTTGCGGTGCGCTTCGGCAACGTGCTGGGCAGCCACGGCAGCGTCATCCCGCTGTTTGAGGAGCAGATCAAGCGCGGCGGCCCTGTGACCATCACGCATCCCGATATTGTCCGCTACTTTATGACCATCACCGAGGCTGCGCAGCTTGTTCTGCAGGCCGGCGGTCTGGCGAAGGGCGGCAGCATCTACGTGCTGGACATGGGCGAGCCGGTCAAGATCATGGATCTGGCCAACCGCCTGATACGCTTCTACGGCTACGAGCCAGGCGTAAATATGCAGGTCAAGGTCACCGGTCTGCGCCCCGGTGAAAAGCTGTACGAGGAACTGCTCATGGACTCCGAGCAGGACAAGATGGCCAAAACCGCCCACAACAAAATCTTCATCGCGCCGCCCATGCAGATCGATCTGGAAAAATTCTACACCGACCTGCAGCGGCTCAAGGACTCTGCCCTGCACAACAGCGACGAGGTCGTCGACGTTCTGCAGGAGATGGTCCCGACCTACCACCCCAACCGCCGCGTGCGCGCCGACCACACCGTTGTGGCCGCCACCGGCAACACCGCGCTTTTCTCCCGGGAGGAGATTGCGCAGAAGCTCCGGGAGACAGAGCATCCCGCCGAGGAGGGCTGATTTATGTACGAGCGTTACGGCAAGCGCCTGCTGGACATTATCCTTTCGCTGGCAGCCACGATCATTCTTGCAATTCCGATGGGGCTGGTCGCGCTGTGGATCAAGCTCGACTCCCCGGGGCCGGTCTTTTTCAAGCAGCGCCGCGTCGGCAAGGGCAAAACGCACTTTAACATCCTAAAGTTCCGCACGATGCGCGGCGACACCCCGCACGACGTTCCCACGCACCTTTTGAAAGATGCGGACAGTTACATTACCAGGAGCGGTGCCTTCCTGCGCAAGACGAGCCTGGACGAGCTGCCGCAGATCTACAACATACTGGCAGGGCAGATGAGTGTCATCGGCCCGCGCCCTGCACTGTACAACCAGTACGACCTGATCGAGGCGCGCGACAAGGTCCGCGCCAACGACATCCGCCCGGGCCTGACCGGCTTAGCGCAGGTCAACGGACGCGACGAGCTGCCGATTGACGTCAAAGCCCGCTACGACGGTGAGTACGCTGCCCATGTGACATTCTGGAATGATGTAAAGATTTTCTTCCGCAGCATCACCTATGTATTCCAGCGCCGCGGCGTCGTCGAGGGCGGCACCGGTGCCATGAACCAGACAAAAGAGGAAAAATCGTCAAAATGACGGACGTTGTACCTGCCAGGAAAACACCGGCAGGTACATTTTTTGTGCTGATTTAAAAAATGTACAAGAAAATCTTGCGATTTTCGTGAAAATATGTTGCAAAAGCCAAGCGGATTGTGTAAAATATACATTAAGATGTTTTGGTTTTCAGGCAGATTACCAAACGGCAATTTTGCCAAACACGCATAGCCCGCACTGCACACCGGTGCAGACTGTCTAAATAACAGCTAAAAGGGGAGTCACATATTATGGCAAACAGGGTATTCCAGAACGTGGTCTACCAGATGAAGGACGCAGTGGATCGTGTCGTCGGCGTGATTGATGAGACCGGCACCGTCATTTCCTGCTCTGAGCTTGGACAGATCGGTGAGGTTCGCGAGGGCGTGGCCGCTGTCCGCCAGACGGCCGGGGATGCTTTCGTGCGCGATGGGTATGCCTACCATCAGTTCTCCAACGCCAAGCACAATGACTACGCCGTCTTTGTCGAGGGCACTGACACTACCGCCGAGCAGTTCGCCGCCATGCTCTCCATCAGCCTGCAGAGCATCAAGCAGTACCACGACGAAAAATTCGACAAGACGAACTTCATCAAGAATGTCGTGCTCGACAACATCCTGCCCGGCGACATCTACGCCAAGGCGCGGGAGCTGCACTTTGTCTCCGACGTGCAGCGCGTCGTACTGCTGATCCGCGTGACCTCCGGCAATGATATTTCCGCCTACGACGTCGTCAGCGGTCTTTTCCCGGACAAACAGAAGGACTTCGTCTTTAACATCAGCGAGACCGACACCGTCCTGGTCAAGGAGATCAAGCCCGACAACAACACCCGCGATATGGAAAAGCTGGCTGCCTCCATCGTCGATACGCTGCAGGGCGACCATTACATCAAGGCCGTCGTCGGCATCGGTACGCCCATCGGCAACATCAAGGACCTGGCCTCCAGCTTTAAGGAAGCCCAGATTGCCATGGAGGTCGGCAAGGTGTTTGACACCGAGCGTCAGGTCATCAGCTATGACCATCTGGGCATTGCGCGCCTGATCTACCAGCTGCCTACGACGCTCTGCGAGGCATTCCTGCGCGAGGTGTTCAAGCAGGAGAGCATCGACTCCCTTGATGCCGAGACGCTGTTCACGATCCAGCGCTTCTTTGAGAACAACCTGAACGTCTCCGAGACGAGCCGCGGTCTGTTCGTTCACCGCAACACGCTGGTCTACCGCCTTGAGAAGATCCGCAAGCTGACCGGCCTTGACCTGCGCAACTTCGATGATGCCATCGTCTTTAAGGTGGCGCTGATGGTCAAGAAATATCTGTCCGCCAACCCGGCCAAATATTGATTTTAAAAAAACTTTCACAAATGGCGCTGCACCGCAAGGCAGCGCCATTTTCCTGCTTTTTATAGTCGCAAAGCACCTTGACCGCAGGGTTCTGACATGGTATTCTATTATATGTATGACTGTAACCATAACAGCAAAGCCAAACCACGGCAGGAGAACCCCGAATGATCGATTTTGAACATGTATATAAAACCTACGAGACCCACAACGATGAGAACGTCGCGCTGGAGGACATCAACATCCATATTGACGAGGGCGAGTTCGTCTTTATCCTCGGCCATTCCGGCGCGGGCAAATCCACGTTTTTAAAGCTCATCCAGATGGAGGAGAAGCCCACCGAGGGCAAGGTCTTTATCAATGGGCAGGATTTAACGCGCATCAAGCGCCGCAAGGTGCCCTACCTGCGCCGCCAGATGGGCGTTGTGTTCCAGGACTTCCGCCTGATCCCCACCATGACCGTCTATGAGAATGTCGCCTTCGCCATGCGCGTGACGAACATCTCGACCAAAAAGATCAAGGACCGCGTACCGTTTGCACTCTCCCTTGTCGGTCTGGAGGACAAAATGGACCGCCTGCCGGATGAGCTCTCCGGCGGCGAACAGCAGCGTGTGGCCGTTGCCCGCGCGCTGGCCCACGGCCCCAAGCTCATCATCGCGGACGAGCCCACCGGCAACATCGACCCCGAAATGTCGATGGACATCATGCAACTGTTTGAGGCTATCAACAAGGTCAACATCACCGTCGTCGTCGTCACCCATGAGCACGAGCTCGTCCACAAGCTGGCCCGCAAGTACGGCAACCGCGTCATCACGCTGGCCAACGGCATGGTAGCCTCCGATACCGCTGACCCTGCTGCCGCGCACCGCTACGCTGCCGCCATGGCCGAGCGCGAAGAGGATGACTACGAGTACGACGAGGACTGATTTGTAAGTAAGAGGGGACACCATGCGTTTTTCCAGTTTTATCTACTTAGTCGGCCAGGGCCTGCACAACCTGCGCGCCAACCGGCTGATGACCTTTGCCTCTATGGGCGTGCTGACCGTCTGCATGCTGCTGATCGGCGCAGCCTCGCTGCTGGGCATCAACATTGACCACATGGTCGAATACATCGGCAACCAGAACGAGACCGTCGTCTACATGGGCGGCACCGGCGAGAGCGAGGTCGCCACCGACGAGCAGATTGCCGCCGCCGACGCGGCCATCCGCAGCACGCCCCACGTTGTGAGCGTGACCTATATGTCGCCTGAGGACGTTCTGGCGACCTACAGCGATATGCTGAAGGATTACACAAACCTGCAGCAGGTCTTTGCCAATGACAACCCGTTCACTCCCAACTACCGCGTGACCGTGGACGACCCCGACAACATTGAGGAAGTCTCCGCCCAGCTCATGCAGATCGACGGCGTTTACAGCGTCAAGGCCCCGCTGGCTATGGCGGATACCTTCACGTCCCTGCAGAAGGTCATCAACTACGCCTGCTACGGCCTGGTCGCGGTGCTGGCCATCGTCTCCATCGTCGTCATCAACAACACGATCAAAATCACCGTCTTTAACCGCCGCAAGGAGATCGGCATTATGAAGCTCGTTGGCGCGACCAACGGTTTCATCCGCTTTCCGTTCTTTGTCGAGGGCGTCACCTCCGGCCTGATTTCGGCTGGCATTGCGTCCGGCATCGTCTGCGGCGCGTACTATGCACTCTGCCGCTGGTATGCCGAGAATCCGTCCAACCTCTCGCAGATGTTCGGCGGCACGCTTGTCCCGCTGGAAAGCGTCTGGTACTACATCGTCGGCGGCTTTGTGCTGCTGGGCTTTGTGCTCTGCGGCCTCGGCACCGCCACCAGCATCCGCAAGCATCTGAATGTATAACAGGGGATAAAGGGAACGTATAAGACCATGAAGCATGTAAAACACGGCAAAAAGCTGATTTCGCTTCTGCTGAGCGCGGCTGTCGCCATGAGCATGACGCTTTCCACCGTCATGACGCCGCTGGCCGCCTCCTCCAGCGTCAGCGCCCTGCGCCAGAAGCTGCAGGAACTGCAGACTGAGCAGGAAAAGGTCAACCAGCAGCTCAAGGACGCGCAGAGCAACAAGGCCGACGCTGAGGCGCTCAAAACGCAGCTTGAGCAGCAGAAGGCACTGATTTTAAGCCAGATCAGCAACCTGTCAGAGCAGATCGGTTCTTTGGATGAGGAAATCGTCAACAAGCAGGACGAGATTGACCGGAAGCAGCAGGAGGTCGACCAGAAGCAGGCCGAATACGACCAGCGCTGGGCGGACTTTAAAGATCGTATGCGAGCGATGCAGCGTCTGAATGACGGCGGCTCCATCGCACTGTTGTCCAGTGCCACCAACCTGTACCAGCTGCTGACCTTTGCCACCACATTGGATCAGATCGTTAATAAGGACGAGGACACCTGCCAACAGCTTGAAAATGAACACGCCGAGCTGGAGCAGCAGCGCGCCGAGCTGGAGCAGGCCAAGGCGGACCTGGAGGCCACGCAGGCCGATCTGGAGACCCAAAAGACCGCGCTGGACGGCAAGACGAATGAGCTTGCCCAGAATATCTCCCAGACCGACGCCAACATTTCCGCAGCGGATGCCGAGATTGAGGCCAACAAGGCGGCCCTGATCGAAGCCAACAAGGCCGTGGATAAGGCCGCTGCCGAGCTGGACGCCGCGCTGAACGCCGCCAACCAGGCTTACGGCAATGCGTCCATCCAGTGCTCGCTGGACTTTGGCCGCCCGCTGGCCACCTATAAGTACGTCTCCTGCTACTTCGGCGGCAACGGCCACCGCGGCACCGATTACGCCGCACCGGGCGGCACCGAAATCTACGCCGTCTCCGGCGGTGTCGTCACCGCTGCGGCCTACCACTGGAGCTGGGGCTACTACGTGCAGGTCTACCACGGCAAGGATGACAACGGCAATACTTATTCGACGCTGTACGCCCACATGAACAGCGCGCCCGTTGTCAGCGTGGGCCAGCCCGTGGAAAAGGGCAAGGTCCTTGGTTATGTCGGCTCCACCGGCAACTCCACAGGCAACCATCTGCACCTGGAAATGAAGGTCAACAACGTCCTGGTCAATGTCATGAACTACCTCTCATAACGAAAGGGGAATCTGTATGAAGCCGCAGAAGCACAAAACCTCCGTGCGTATTTTCTGCCTTGTAGTCGCCGTTCTGATGATACTCAGCCTTTTCTCTACGGTATTTTTCTCACTAGCCTACGGGGCATAACGCAAACACAGTAAGGAGCCATCAGACCCATGAGCAAAAAAATCAGTCTTGGCGTGGCAGCCACCATTGCCATCATTGCAATGGCCGTCACCTTCTCGCTGACCATGGTCGTGTCCATGAAGATGTTCAACACCACAGTGTCCAGCGTCAAAAACAAGGAGCGCCAGTACAACAAGCTGTCCGAAATTGATCGTTTTGTCCGCGCAGGGGAGTATTTCACCATCGACGAGGACACCCTGAATGACCGCTTGGCTGCGGGCTACATGAACGGCATCAACGACAAGTACGCCGTCTACTACACCGCCAAGGAATACAGCGAGAAGCAGTCTGTTGAGAAGGGCACACTGACCGGCATCGGCGTCGCTGTCGTCAATGACACATCCTCCGGCTACGCCCGCATCATCCGCCTGTATGACAACTCGCCCGCCGCAGAGGCCGGGATGCAGGTCGGCGGCTTTATCACCGCTATCAACGATGAGTCGACGCGCAACATCACCTCCACCGCGCGCCTGACCTCCAAGCTGCTGGGTGAGGAGGGTACGACCACCACGATCACCTACCTGACGCCGGACCGCCAGGAGCAGCAGCTGAATCTTGTCCACTCCAACTACAAAACACCCTCCATCTACACCCGTCAGATGGTCGCGGACACCTGCGGGTACATCCGCATTGACGCCTTCACCTCCGGCACGGCCAGCGAGTTCAAGGCTGCTGTGGATGAGCTGCTGCAGCAGGGAGCGAACAGCCTTGTCTTTGACCTGCGCGACAACACCGGCGAGAACCTGAACGCCGCCCTTGTGGCCGCGGATTACTGTGTGCCCTCCGGTGAGATCGCCAAGCAACAGGACAGGGACGGCAATGTGACCGTGCTCCGCATGTCCGATGAGACAAAGATCAACGTTCCGATTGTCTGCCTTGTCAACGGCTCCACCGCGGGCAGCGCCGAGCTGTTCGCCAATGCCCTGCGCAAGATGGCCGGTGCGACGCTCGTCGGCACCAAAACTGCGGGTAAGGGCGTCGTTCTGAGCGACGCCCAAAGCTTCTCCGACGGCTCCGCCGCTTACATCACGGTGGGCCTGCTGCTCGATAACGAGGATCAGACCTGGAATGAGGAGGGCCTGCGCCCCGACATTGACGCCGCGCTCTCCGTCGACGAGCAGAACGCCTACTACGATTACACACTTGATACTGACCCGCAGATCAGCAAGGCCGTCAACGCGGCCACGGCACTGGCCGGGCAGAACTGATTTTTATTGACTCGGAAAGGACGTCCACCGTGCCCACATTGACTGACCTGTCCACCATCCGTGACCTCTGCGCACGGTATGACTTTGCCCTGTCCAAGGGCTTCGGCCAGAATTTCATCATCAACCCCGGCATCTGCCCCCGCATTGCGGAGGCCGCCGGTATCGGCCCCGGCTGGGGCGCACTTGAGGTCGGCCCCGGCATCGGTGTGCTGACCGAGCAGCTTTGCAAGCGTGCGGACAATGTCGTCTCCATCGAGGTCGACAAGCGTCTGCCGCCGCTGCTGGAAGAGACGATGGCCGACTACGACAACTTCAAGCTCATCCTGAACGACGTGCTGAAGGTCGATTTGAAGGCTCTGCTGGCCGAGGAGTTCGGCGGCAAGCCCGTCGCCGTCTGTGCCAACCTGCCGTACTACATCACCAGCCCGATTCTGATGCGTCTGCTGGAGGAAAAGCTGCCTATCCGGAACATCACCGTAATGGTGCAGAAGGAGGCCGCACAGCGCCTCTGCGCCGCCCCCGGCACGCGGGATGCGGGTGCAATCAGCTACGCCGTGGCCTATTACGCCGAGCCGAAGCTGTTGTTCAGCGTCCAACCCGGCAGCTTTTACCCCGCCCCCAAGGTGACAAGCGCCGTCATCCGCCTGGATGTGAGGGAGAAGCCCGCCGTAACCGTGCCGAACGGCGACGAAGCCGCCTTCTTCGCGCTGATTCGCGCCGCCTTCTCCCAGCGCCGCAAGACCGCCGCCAACGCCATCGCCAATGGCCTGCACCTGCCCAAGGCGCAGGTCATCTCCGCCCTGCAGGCCGCCGGTCTTGATGAGCGTTCCCGCCCCGAGCATCTGACACTGGAGAATTACTGCGCTCTGCAGACGGTACTGGCAAACACTTAAAACAGCAAAGCAAAACGCCCGGTAAGCATCACGCCTACCGGGCGTTTTTTAGGAGTATATAGAGTAGGGTGCAATAAGGAAAAGTTTCTCTAAATATTCCTCAAGAACAATCCATCAGCTTTATGTACAGCAGCATTCCTGAGTTCAACCCTGACTCCGCGTTATGCGATTCTACTGGTACTATTACAGCGTTAGAGAATGAAGTCAAACGTCTGGTGTCTCGGGCGATAACCAAAAGCTGCGAGAGAACAAATTGATTCGGCTGTAGAAAATAGCCGGGTTTTTTACGACGTTTTTACGACACTAGCACAAGAATTACTGCGTTTACGACTTGTTTACGACCTGTTTTTTACTGTTTAGGACGCAAAAAGACATACAAAAGCAAAAAAAAGCGCGTTGCAAAGTAGATTCACTTTGCAACGCGCTTTTTTAAGTGGAGCTAGTAACAGGAATCGAACCTGCAACCTGCTGATTACAAATCAGCTGCACTGCCAATTGTGCTATACTAGCGGGAACTCTAATATAATATCACAATCGGCAGGGGTTTGTCAAGGGTTACAGCAGCTCCACGCCCGAATTCCTGCATGCCTGTACCGTAGCGTCATCCCACAGGCTGACCTGTACCTCGCCGACATGTGCCTTGCCCAGCAGCAGCATGCACAGGCGGCTCTGGCCGATGCCGCCGCCCATTGTCAGGGGCAGGGTGCCATCCAGCAGCAGTTTGTGGAAGGGCAGCTCCGCGCGCTGCGGGCAGCCTGCGGCGTCCAGCTGGCGGCGCAAGGCGTCGGCGTCAACGCGGATACCCATACTGGACAGCTCCAGTGCGCAATCCAGCGGCTTGTGCCAGAACAGGATGTCGCAGTTCAGCGTCCAGTCATCATAGTCGGGCGCGCGCCCGTCGTGTGGCTGGCCGCTCTTGAGCCTGCCGCCGATCTGCATGATGCAGACGGTTCCATGCTCTTTGGCAAAGGCATTCTCGCGCTGCTTCGGCGTGAAGTCCGGGTATCTGTCCTCGAGCTCCTGCGTCGTGATAAATGCCACCTCGCGGCCCAGGTGGATGTTGTTTTTTAGCTCGGGGAACTTCCAGCGCAGCTCGTCAGACGTTGCACAGACAGCGTCCACGATGTCCCGCACGGTCTCCTGCAGAAATTCCAGCGTGCGCTGGTCGGCAGTGATAACGCGCTCCCAGTCCCACTGGTCCACGTAGATGCTGTGCAGGTTGTCCAGCTCCTCGTCGCGGCGGACGGCGTTCATATCGGTCACAATGCCCTGACCGGGGCGGAAGCCGTACTTGTACAGGGCGTAGCGCTTCCACTTAGCCAGACTGTGGACAACCTCTGCCTGTTCGTTCAGGCTGGGCACATCGAACGCAACAGGGCGCTCGACGCCGTTCAGGTCATCGTTCAGGCCGCTGCCCTGCATGACAAACAGGGGAGCCGTGACGCGCTTGAGGTGCAGCGCCATGCAGAGCTTCTCCTGAAAGATCGTCTTGATGAGGCCGATGGCCTTCTGGGTGTCATACAAACCCAAAAGGCTTTGGTATCCTTCCGGAATGATAATGTGACTCATAATACATCCTCCTATTTCTTTCCCGGTGTATGGTTTTATGCCTTGGCGAACTGGCTCTCGTACAGCTGCTTGTAGAAGCCGCCCTGCGCCAGCAGTTCTTCGTGGGTTCCGCGCTCAATGATGTTGCCGGCCTTCATGACCAGGATCTGGTCAGCGTTCTTGATGGTAGACAGGCGATGGGCCACGATAAAGCTCGTGCGGCCCTTCATCAGCTCCTCAAAGGCATCCTGCACCAGCACCTCGGTACGGGTGTCGATGCTGGACGTTGCCTCATCCAGAATCAAAATCGGCGGGCGTCGCAGCATGACACGGGCAATGCAGAGCAGCTGCCGCTGGCCCTGGCTGATGTTGCCGCCGTCCTCGGCTACCTGCGTATCGTACCCGTTGGGCAGGCGGCAGATAAAGCTATGGGCGTGCGCCTTCTTGGCCGCGGCGATGATCTCCTCGCGGGTCGCATCCGGCTTGCCGTAGGCGATATTCTCCGCAATCGTACCGGCCTTCAACCAGGTCTCCTGCAGCACCATGCCCAGGTTGCCGCGCAGACTGTCGCGGGTCACCTTGTCGATGGAATACCCGTCGACGCGCAGCGTACCGCCGTTGATCTCATAAAACCGCATCAGCAGATTGACCAGTGTCGTCTTGCCGCAGCCCGTGGGGCCGACCAGTGCAATGCGCTGACCCGGCGCAACCTTCAGGTTCATATCCTCGATCAGCGGCACATCGTCCAAATAGCGGAACCTGACGTGGTCAAACTCCACGCTGCCCGCGCCGTGGGGCAGGGCAATAGCATCCGGGCCATCGGGCACGATGGGCGTCTCGTCAATCAGGTCAAACACGCGCTGCGCACAAGCCAGCGCATTCTGCAGTTCAGTCATAACGTCCGAAATGTCATTGAACGGCTTCGTGTACTGGTTGGCGTAGTTCAGAAAGACCGACAGCTGGCCCACCGTGATGCCGCCAGCAATTGCGACGAACGCACCCAGTACGCCAACGGCGGCGTAGACCAGCGCATTCACAAAGCGGGTGCAGGGGTTCGTGGTAGAGGAGAAGAACGTCGCCTTGACGCCGCACTTCTGCAAATCGAGGTTGATCTTATCGAAGCGTTCTTCGGCGCGGCTCTCATAGCCGAACGCGCGGACAAGATGCTCGTTGCCGACCAGTTCTTCGACCAGACTCGTCATTTCGGCGCGGGTCTCGCTCTGCACCTTGAACATAGAATAGGTGTGGGTGGCAATGAACCGCGCGACGAAAATCGACAGCGGCGTCAACGCCACAACGACCAGCGCAATGCGCCAGTCTATGAACAGCATGACTCCCAGCGTGCCCAAAATCGTCAGCACGCCGGTGAACAGTTGGGTAAAGCCCATCAGCAGACCGTCGCTGAACTGCTCCACGTCAGTGGTAATGCGGCTGATAGCATCGCCGGGGCGGTGGGCGTCCATATATTTGAGCGGCAGAATCTCCAGCTGGCCAAACGCACGGACACGCATATCACGCACGACCTGAAAGGTAATGCGGTTATTGACGACATTCATCAGCCACTGGGCCAGCGCTGTGCAGGCAATCGTGGCAGCCATCGCTATCGCAATTTTGCCAAGGCCTGCAAAATCAACCTGACCGGGTCCCAGGATCATATCCACGGCCTTGCCGGACAGTACCGGGGCCAGCAGAGTCGTGACCACTGTGATCAGCGCAAAGGTCAGCGTCAGGATGACCATGCCGGTGTAGGGGCGGATCAGCTTCAGGACGCGATGGATCGTATTCTGGTCCAGCTTTTGCTTTGTCTTGCTCATAGCGTCTTTGCCACCTCCTCCTTGCTCAACTGGCTCAGGCAGATTTCCTTATAGACCTCGCAGCTGCGCAGCAGCTCGGCATGGGGCGCGTCGCCAACCAGCTTGCCGTCATCCAGCACCAGAATGTGGTCGGCGCGCTGCACGCTGGCCGCGCGCTGGGAGACGATAAACACGGTCATGCCGTGCGTTTCCTCTTTGATCGCCTTGCGCAGGGCTGCGTCCGTTGCAAAATCCAGCGCCGAGGCACTGTCATCCAGAATCAGGATCTTCGGCTTTGGTACCAGCGCGCGGGCAATCGTCAGGCGCTGGCGCTGGCCGCCGGAGAAGTTGCGGCCCGCCGTCTCCACCGGCGCATCCAGCATGCCGGGTTTGCCGCGGACAAACTCCGCCGCCTGGGCTATCTCCAGCGCCTGCCAGATTTCCTCGTCGGAAGCTCCGGGGGCGGCCCACTGCATATTGTCGCGGATCGTACCTGTAAACAGCACGGCCTGCTGGGGCACGACGCCCACCAGCCTGCGCAGCTGTGCAAAGCTGTACTGCTTTACATCATGGCCGAACAGCGCAACGCCGCCGTTGTCGGCATCGTAGAAGCGGCAGACCAGGTCGATCAGCGTTGATTTGCCGCTGCCCGTACCGCCGATGACGCCGATGGTCTCACCGGGCCTGGCCGTGAACGTGATGTCCGTCAGGCTCGGTGCGCCGGCATCCTTGTAGGTGAAGGTGACGTGCTCAAACTTAGCCGCCTCGGCAGCGTCGTTCACCGCAAGCTCTGCCGTGCCGGGATCCTGCATCGTCGTGTGGGTGTTCAGAATCTCATTGACGCGCATGCCGCTGGCCAGTGCGCGGGTGACCGAAACGACCAGATCAGCCAGACGCAGCAGGCTCAGCAAAATCTGGCTCATATAGTTGATAAGGGCAATGACCTCGCCCTGCGTCAGCTTACCGGCATCGACCTCCACACCGCCGCGCAGCAGCAGCGCCACAACGGCCAGGTTGACGACGAGATAGGTCAGCGGGTTCATCAGCGCCGAAATACGGCCTGCCGCAAATTGCAGCTTTTTCAGGTGGTCATTTGTCTCCACAAAAGCAGCCAGCTCGTCCGCCTGGCGGGCAAAGGCACGCACCACGCGCGCGCCGACGTAGTTTTCGCGCGTCAGCAGCGTCACACGGTCCAAGCCGTTCTGGGCCTCATGGTAGATGGGCACGGTCACACGCATGATGGCCCATATAATAAGCGACACCATGATCGTAACACCGATGAAAAGCAGCGTCAGCTTCGGACTGATGGAGAACGCCATAATAAGCGCGCCGATCACGATGAACGGCGAGCGCAGCAACAGACGCAGCGTCAGGTTGACGCCGTTCTGTACCTGATTGATGTCGCTCGTCATGCGGGTGACAAGCGTCGGGGTGCCGATGCCGTCCAGCTCGCTGTAGCTCAGCGTGCCAATATGGCGGAACAGGTCCTTGCGCAATGCCGTGCCAAAGCCCAGCGCCGCCGTTGCGGAGAACCACTGTGCCGTCAGGCTGCTGGCCAAGCCGATAGCAGCCAGCAGGACCAGCAGGCCGCAGCGCGTCCAGATGAAGGCTGCATCCTCATTTTTGATGCCCGTGTCGATGATGCTGGCAATGACCAGCGGCACAAACAATTCAAAACAGGCTTCCAGCATCTTGAAAAGCGGCGCTAACAGGGCTTGCTTCTCATAGCCCTTGATGTAGCGCATCAGTTTGTGCATTGAAAACCACCTCATACGTAAAAATAAAAACAATCAGTTTATTATACCACGGTTTTCTCAATTTGTCTTGCAGAATCCCCCAGATTTCGATGATTATTTATTGGCCCGGCGTCTATACTTTCAATGGGTACTTTTCAGAGGAGGATTTGCAGATGTTCTGGGTCTACAGATATAAAGGTTTTTCCTTCACGGCGGCACGCACCGTGCACACGGCGCTGGTGCTGGCGGGGCAGCAGGGGTGCAGCCAGGCGGATACCGGCCATTTGCTGCTGGCGCTGGTGCAGACAGCACAGGGGACAGCGGCGGATTTTCTGCGCCGCAAGCGGGTGACATCCACCGCCCTGGCCGAGCATACCGCCGCCCACGCGGCTGGCCGTCCGCGCCGCCTGCACAGCCGGGACCTTGCCCCCGAGCTGAGCAAGGCCATGGAGTTTGCCGTGCTGGGTGCGCACGCGGCCAGTGCCGCCAGGGCGGAGAACGAGCACCTGCTCTGCGCCATCCTCGAGGACTCGTCCTGCACGGCCAGCCGGTGGCTGGCGGCTCTGGGCATCGAGCTGCCGCAGGCCGCGCGGGAATGCCGCCAGCTTTCCGGTCAGCTTGTGCTGCCCGCCCAGCCGCGGATGGCTGCCTCGCGCACAGGCCGCCCCAGCGATAAATACGGCCGCGACCTGACGCGCCTCGCACAGGAGGGGCGGCTCGACCCGGTGCTCTGCCGTGATGCCGAGCTGGATCGCATGATTGAAATTCTCTGCCGCCGCCAGAAAAACAATCCCTGCCTCCTGGGTGAGCCGGGTGTCGGCAAGTCTGCACTGGCGGAGGCACTGGCGCAGCGGATCGCCGCGGGGCAGATCACCCCGGCACTGCGCGGCAAGCGGGTGCTGGCGCTGGACATGGCGTCGATGGTCGCGGGCACCAAATACCGCGGCGACTTTGAGGAGCGGTTCAAGAACCTGTTGGAAGAACTGTACCGTGACCGCTCAACGATTTTGTTTATCGATGAAATCCACATCATTGCCGGGGCCGGGGCGGCGGAGGGAGCCATTGACGCCGCCAGCATTTTAAAGCCGATGCTGGCACGCGGCGAAATTCAGCTCATCGGCGCGACCACGCCCGAGGAATACCGCAAAACCATCCAGAAGGATTCCGCGCTCGAGCGCCGCTTTGGAAGGGTCATGGTCGAGGAGCCTACCCCTGCTGCCGCAGAAACGATTCTGGCCGGACTGATGCCGCGGTATGAGCGCTACCACGGTGTCAGCATCCCGCCCGAGGCCATCCACGCCGCGGTGGAGCTGAGCGTGCGTTACCTGCCCGGGCGGTATCTGCCCGACAAGGCCATTGACCTGCTGGACGAAGCCGCCGCAGCCCGCCGCATTGCCGATGCCAGCGGGAACCGCCGGGCACTGACCCCCGCCGATATTGCAAGGGTCGTCAGCAAGGCCAGCGGCGTGCCCGCAGAGCGCGTGGGCGAAGCCGAGAGGGAGCGGCTTGCTAATCTGGAACAGCGCCTTGCCGCCGAGGTCATCGGCCAGCCGCAGGCCGTGGCCGCCGTGGCATCTGCCATCCGACGCAGCCGCACCGGCCTGCGGGAGAGCGGGCGGCCCATCGGAGCTATGCTGTTCCTCGGGCCGACGGGCGTCGGCAAGACCCAGCTGGCACGCACGCTGGCAAAATGCTGGTTCGGCAGCGAAAAAGCCCTGCTGCGCTTTGACATGTCGGAGTATATGGAGCGGCATACCGTCGCGCGGCTGCTCGGCGCGCCGCCGGGCTATGTCGGTCACGACGAGGGTGGCCAGCTGACCGAGGCCGTGCGCCGCCGCCCGTACAGTGTTGTCTTATTTGATGAAATCGAAAAGGCGCACAGTGACATCCAGAACCTGCTGCTGCAAATCTTGGAGGACGGCAATCTGACCGACTCCCAGGGACGCCGGGCGGATTTTTCCAACACGATTATTTTGCTCACCTCTAATCTGGGTGCGCGGTGTCTGTCCGGGCAGACGTCGCCGCTGGGCTTTGGGGCCGCCGCTGCCGAGACCCAGCGCCGCGGCCAGCAAGCCATCCAGGAGGCTAAGGAGTTTTTCCGCCCCGAGCTGATGGGGCGCCTGGATGAGACCGTCCTCTTTGACCCGCTCGGCCCGGAGCAGCTGGCCGGGATCGCAGACCGGCTGCTTGTCGAGCTTGAGCAGCGCGCAGCCCGACAGGGCTACACGCTGCACCACACGCCCGCCGCAGCCAAGGTGCTGGCCGGGGACAAGGTGCCGCCCTACGGTGCGCGGGAGCTGCGCCGCACCGTCAGCCGTGCCGTGGAGCAGGCCCTTGCGGACCGCATCGCTGCCGGTACAGCCCACCCCGGCACCGTTTACACCGCCGATGTGGACGCCGACGGGCACATTATCCTGACCGAGGATACACTGGCGGCGTGCGTGTAGCATAAGCAAAACGAGGTACCTGCTTTTCGTGGCAGATACCTCGTTTTGCTTATTATAATTGTTGTAAAAGGGAAAAATCCTCAATCCTTCACATACAGCCCACAATGGCACGCCCCGTGGTAGTCCGGGTCGGCCAGCTGCTCCTTGAACTCCTTGCAGATGCAGATATTTTCCGGAATGTGCTGCAAGCGGCAGGGGCAGTAGCCGCCCGTGCGCTTGAGGCCCTCGCGGATGGTTTTGACGATTTCCTCATTAGGGTTCAGGTGAAATTTCGGCTTTTCCATAGTGTTACCTCGTTTACGGTTTTACGCGGAACTCCTGCTCGCAGTAGATGCAGCGATAGCGTCCGCTCGGCGTCAGGGCAAAGATGTGGTCACAGCCCTCCTCGATAGAAGTGATGCAGCGCGGGTTCGTGCATTTGATGACGTTGACCAGCCGCTTGGGCTGCTCTGGGTGTTTCTTCTCCGTCACCCTGCCGTCCCGGATAAAGGTGATGGAGATTTTCGGGTCGACATAGGCGAGAACGTCAAAGCTCATCTCGCTGACATCGCCCTCGATCTTTATTATGTCCTTTTTTCCGTCCTTTTGGCTGCGGACGTTCTGCAAAAGGGCCACGCTGGCATTGTTCAGCTTTTCCAGCTCCATCATGTGGTAGAGCGCCAGACCCGTGCCTGCAGTAATGTGGTCAATAACCACGCCGTTCTGGATTTCATCAACCTTCAACATTGAACGCTACCTCCCCGGTCTTGGGGTCTTTGAGACCCAGCAAAGTCATGATCAGCGCCATGCGCATATAGACACCGTTCTGCACCTGGTCAAAGTACGCTGCGCGCGGGTCGTCATCCACGTCCAGCGTGATCTCATTCACACGGGGCAGGGGATGCAGCACCGGCATATCCGCGGGGGCCAGAGCCAGCTTTTCCTTTGTCAGGACATAGCTGTTTTTCAGGCGGATGTAATCTTCTTCATTAAAGAACCGCTCTTGCTGGACGCGGGTCATGTAGAGGACGTCCAAATCGGGCAGAGCCTCCTCCATGCTGCGTGTCTCAACATAGGGGATGTTGTTAGGCTCGAGGATCTCGCTGATGATGTAATCCGGCACGCGCAGCTCCTCGGGTGAGATGAGCACAAACTTCATGCCCGGCAGACGGGACAGGCTCTTAATCAAGCTGTGCACCGTGCGGCCAAACTTGAGGTCGCCGCAGAAGCCGATAGTCAGATGATCCAGGTGCCCCTTGCGCTGGCGGATCGTCATCATGTCCAGCAGCGTCTGGGTGGGGTGGCTGTGGCCGCCGTCACCGGCGTTGATGACCGGAATGCGGCTGTAGCGGGACGCGCGCAGCGGTGCGCCCTCCTTGGGGTGGCGCATGGCGGCAATGTCTGCCACACAGCTGATCACGCGGATGGTATCGGCTACGGTCTCGCCCTTGGAGGCGCTGGAAACACCGGCATCGGGGAAGCCCAGCACCTGACCGCCCAGGTTCAGCATGGCCGCCTCAAACGAAAGACGGGTACGGGTGCTCGGTTCGTAGAACAGTGTTGCCAGCCGCTTACGGGCAGCTACATCTTTATAGGCAGCCGGGTCATCATGGATACGGTCTGCAAGGTCCATCAGGCTGAGCGTTTCTTCCAGCGTGAAATCCGCCGGGTCGATCAAATGTCTCATACACAATCCCCTTTGTTTACTCTATTTATTCCAAACGGCGCTGTGCCGTTCAAAATCAAATCAGCTTGCGCACCATCGCAAAGTCAAAGAAATCCGTATAGCAGGTCTGGCAGCAAAGCACCGGCTTGCAGGTGCGGGAATAGCAGATCTCATCCAGCTGCAAAAGCGCCTGCTCCGGGCGCAGCCCCAGCTGGCGGCGGATGCCGGGCACCCCCTGTACGGCGTGCAGCGTCGTCAGCGTCTCGGTGACCTCCACATGGCAGTGCTGCTCCACGATCTCAAAGATCGGGCGGCTGAAATCGATCGTATCCAGCCGCTTGCCGCCAAACAGCGCCAGCGGCAGAATATCGGTGGAGTAGAGCACCGGCGTTTCATCGGCCAGTACCCGGCGGCGCACAAACACAAGTGTGTGCTCGCGCTCCGGGTCAAGGCCGAGCTTTGCGGCCAGCTCCGGCATGGCGGTCTCCCGCGTGACCATCAGGTTATCGCTGTGGGGCACGCGGCCAATTGAGCGGATCATGCGGTTGAATTCCAGCTTCTGGTCCATGCGGTTCTCGACCCGGACCACATCGCGGTTGACAAGGGTGCCGATGCCGCGCACACGCTCCAGATAGCCGTCGCGCTCCAGATCGCTCAGGGCATCGCGCACCACGGTGCGGCTCACGCCCAGAACATCGGCCAGCTCCAGCTCGCTGGGCAGCTGGGCGGCGTCTGCATAGCGTCCGCGGCGCAGCTCCTCCAGCAGGCGCCGGGCTGCCTGATGGCTGCGCAGCTCACCGCCCAGGCGGTTTTCCGTCGTTTTATTCATGCAAAAATTCCTTTCGTGCCCGGCATACGTCCGCCAGGCAGCATTTGTCGCAGTAGGGCTTGGTGCGGGCTGTGCACACGGCGCGGCCATGGTCCACCAGCCGGTGGCAGAAGCCGTTGCCCTCCGCAGGCGGGATGATCTTCCACAGCTCCCGCTCGACCTTGGCCGGCTCCTTGACGTTGTCCACCAGCCCGATGCGGTTGCACAGCCGGATGCAGTGGGTGTCCGTCACGATAGCAGGCTTGCCGAATACGTCCCCCATGATCAGATTCGCACTCTTGCGGCCCACGCCGGGCAGGGCAAGCAGCGCGTTGAAATCATCCGGCACATGGCAGTCGTACCTGTCGCGCAGCATCCGCATACAGGCTGAAATATCCCGTGCCTTGCTGTGGCCCAGCCCGCATGGCTTGACGATGGCCTCAATATCCGCAGGATCCGCTGCAGCCAGTTCTTTTACGCCGGGGTACTTGGCAAACAGCTCCTGCACCACCACGTTTACGCGGGCATCGGTGCACTGGGCCGCCAGCCGCACCGACACAAGCAGCTGCCACGCATGGTCATAATCCAGCGTGCAGTCGGAATCGGGATATTCTGACTTCAGGCGCGCAATACAGATCGCAGCCAGCTCTTGTTTGGTCACAGCATTTTCTCCGTTTCAATCCTTTTCTCTTGATTCTACCACGCCGAGCCGTTATAATCAAGTATAGAAGTATGATGTTTTGGTACACTATCTCAAACTTATCTAAAAAAAGGAACGCAAAATGGAACCATTGGCACAGCGTCTGCGCCCGCGCACCCTGGATGAGGTCTGCGGCCAGCAGCATCTACTCGGCAAAAATCAGGTTTTCCGCCGCACTGTCGAGAGCGGCAAGATTCCCAACATGATCTTCTACGGCCCGTCCGGCGTCGGCAAAACCACCGTTGCCAGCATCATTGCAGCGGGCAGCGGTATGCAGCTGCACAAGCTCAACGGCACGACGGCCTCGACGAGCGACATCAAGTCGGTGCTCGCGGACATCGGCACACTCGGCGCGTCGGGCGGCATTCTTTTATATCTTGACGAGATACAATATTTTAACAAGCGCCAGCAGCAGAGCCTTCTGGAATGTGTGGAGCAGGGTACCGTCACCCTGATTGCCTCCACCACCGAGAATCCCTACTTTTATGTATATAACGCGCTTCTGTCCCGCTGCACGGTGTTTGAGTTCAAATCCCTGACCACCGACGACATCCGCACCGGGCTGCGCAGCGCCGCTGCGCGCCTCGGGGCTGAGGACAAGTCTCCCGTGCTCATTCCCGACGACGCGCTGGAGTACCTGGCCCAGAGTGCGGGCGGCGATATGCGCAAGGCGCTGGGCAATCTGGAATTTGCCATCACCGCTGCACCCGTAGAAAACGGCAGCCGTACGATCACGCTGGACATGGTGCAGCAGGTCGCCGTGCGCACGGCCATGCGGTATGATAAGCTCGGCGACGACCACTATGACATCGTCTCGGCCTACCAGAAGTCGATGCGCGGCTCCGACCCCGACGCAGCGCTGCACTATCTGGGCCGTCTGCTGGAAGCCGGTGACCTGCCCAGCGCCTGCCGCCGTTTGATGGTCTGCGCGTGCGAGGATGTCGGCCTGGCCTGGCCGCAGATCATCCCCATCGTCAAGGCCGCTGTTGACATTGCCAACGCCGTCGGTCTGCCGGAGGCCCGTCTGCCGCTGGCGGATGCCGTGGTGCTGGTGGCTACCGCGCCCAAGTCCAACTCCGCCCACGACGGCATCAATGCCGCCATTGCGGACATTCAGGCCGGGCGCACCGGGCCCATCCCGCGCCAACTGCAAAACAAGCACTACGACGGCGCGGACGCCAAGGTCAAGGGACAGCACTACCTCTACCCGCATGACTACCCCAACCACTGGACCGCCCAGCAATACCTGCCCGACGCCATCAAGGACCGGCAGTACTATGTTCCCGGCAATAATAAAAACGAGCAGGCTTTCGCACAATACTGGAAAAAAATCAAAGGAGAACTGTAATCATGGCCAACCTCCACTGCGAAGCCATTGCCTTCCCGTCGTCGGACGGAAAGCACACCTCCTCCGCATTCCTTTACACCGTACCCGGCCAGCCTGTGCGGGCTGTCCTTCAGCTCAGCCACGGCATGTGCGAATATGTGCGCCGCTATGAACCGATGGCCGAGTTCTACGCTGCCCACGGCATTGCACTGGCGGGCAACGACCACCTCGGCCACGGTGACACCGCCCAGGCAGGGGAGCACGGCCACTACGGTGAGCCGAATGGCCGTTGCCACCTCCTGAACGACCTGCACACGATGAACCGTATCCTGCACGAGCGCTTTCCCGATACGCCCATCATCCTCTACGGCCACAGCATGGGCAGCTTTTACGCGCGCTGGTACGCCGAGAAGTGGCCGGAAAGCATCACGGCACTGGTCATTTCCGGCACGGCAGGCCCCAGCTTTATGAATGTCGTCGGCCAGCGGCTGGCCGGGCTGATTGCCCGCATCAAGGGGCCGCGCTATGTCTCGCCGCTGATGGTCAAGCTGAACTTCGGCAGCTATTGCAGGAAAATCGAGAGCGCGCAGTCGCCCAATGCCTGGCTTTCCCGCGATAAAAGCGTTGTGAAAGCCTATGACGCCGACGGGCTGTGCACCTTCCGGTTTACCGCTGCGACCTACCGCGAGATGCTCGCGACGCTCAACCACGTCAGCACAAAGGCATGGGCACAGGCTATTGACAAGGATCTGCCCGTGCTGCTGATTGCCGGTGACTGCGACCCCGTCGGCGACTACGGCAGCGGCGTGCGCAAGGTCTGGGCCATGCTGGGCGATGCCGGTGTCAGGGATTTGACCTGCCAGATTTTTGAAGGAGGCCGCCACGAGCTGCACAACGAAACAAACCGCGACGAGGTGTTCGACTACGTGTTGACATGGATCGAGGATCACATTTCCTGACGTTGTATCATGCAATATTTCCTCCGCCAGCCCGGCGGGGGATTTTTTTTATTTTTTCTATTGACAAAGCTGTATCCCGCGTGTATTATTGTATTAAGCTCTTAACACAATAACACAAAGGAGCATAAAACACCATGAATTGGAACATTACTGCGGGCCGCCCGGTCTATGTGCAGCTGGTCGAGCAGTTGGAGCTTGCCCTCGTCGCGGGGGAGTTCCCGCCCGGCAGCCGCATTCCGCCCGTGCGGGAGCTGGCCGCTGACGCCGGGGTCAACCCCAACACCATGCAGCGTGCTTTGCAGGAGCTGGAAAGCTGCGGCCTTTTGCAGGCGCAGCGCACCGCCGGGCGCACCGTCACAGCGGATGACACTGCCCTGCAGGCCTTGCGCCGTCGGCGCGCCGGTACGCTGGCGGCGGAGTTTCTGCACCAGATGCAGGCCCTCGGCCTGACCGAAGCCGAAATCGAGACCCTGCTGCGCGAGACCGCACAGCAGGCACCAAAAAAGGAGTAAACCATGGATACAATTTATGAGGTACACGGCCTGACAAAGCGCTATGGCCGCACCGCTGCGCTGAACGGCGTGGACTTTGCCGTCACGCCGGGCAAGCTCGTTGGCCTGCTTGGCCCCAACGGCAGCGGCAAAACAACGCTTATGAAAATCTCTGCCGGGCTTTTGCAGCCCACGGCGGGCAGCGTCATTATTGATAAAGTTCCTGTCGGCGTTTTCACCAAGGCCGTCACCAGCTATCTGCCGGACCGTATGGCCCTGCCGACGGAGTTCACCGCCGACGATGCCGTAAGCCTGTACGCGGATTTCTTCACCGATTTTGACAAAGTCAAGGCAAACGCCATGCTGGCCGACCTGCATATCGGCGGGCGGGACAAAATCGATTCCATGAGCAAAGGCACACAGGAAAAGATGCAGCTCTGCCTGACGATGAGCCGTGCCGCCAAGCTCTACCTGCTGGATGAGCCTCTGGGCGGCGTGGACCCCGCCGCCCGCGACTACATTTTAAGCACCATCATGCACAACTACAGTGAGGATGCCGCGCTTATGCTGTCCACGCACCTCATCGGCGACATTGAAAAGGTGCTGGACGAGGTCATTCTTTTACAGGACGGCAAGGTCCTGCGCCAGACCGCCGTCGACGAGCTGCGCGAGGAAACAGGGGAGAGCGTGGACGCTTACTTCCGGGAGGTTTACAAATGCTGACGAATCTTTTACATTATGAGTTCAAATCCACAGGCCGTGTTGTTCTGCCCATTGCGGCGGGCGTGCTTGTGCTGAACATTTTTACTAATATTTTGAGCCATTTTGTCCAGAACACCTCCGACAGGCTGCCGCTGGCCGGGGTAGCCATGGCCTTGCTGGCACTGGCATCTGCCGTAAGCCTTCTTGTTGTGCTCGCCATCTGCTTTTTTATTGAAATTCAGCAGTTTTACCGCCTGTTGGGCGAGCGCGGGTACTTAATGCTGGCTCTGCCCGTGCCCATTTGGCAGCACATTGCTGCTAAGGTCATCTGCGGCACGGTATGGACGCTGTTCGGCATGGTATTTTTTACACTTTGCGGCATGCTGACTACCGACACGGTCAGTGGCAGCGGGTTTGCATTGGATTTCAGCCGCGTCACTGCCGAGGATGTCGCCATCTGGTCTGCAATGCTTTTGATTATATTGGCCCTTATCGCGGGCGCACTGCTGCACGCATATCTGGCCTGTGCCTTTGCCGCGCAGTTTACCCAGCAGCGGCTGCTCATCAGCATTGCCGCCTACTTTGTCATCGGCTTTATCGGGCAGATGGCAGCCCTTGTAACGGCAGTCTTTGTCGCGTTCCGCGGGTATAAGTACCTTAACAATACCGGCTTCAGCGCCGCGTCGTTTTTCGGTCCCGACAATACCTTGGGCGTTATCGTGCTCACCCTGCTCGCCGTCTTTGCGCTGATTGCCATTGTCGATGCCCTGCTGTGGGCACTGACCCAGTGGCTCATGACAAAGCGGCTGAATCTGGCGTAATTTTACTAGAAAAACATAAAGCCCGCCGCTTTATCCGTATCCCGGAAAAGCGGCGGGCTTCGTTTATTTTATAAATGCCTCGATGGCTTGTGCGTCGCGGATGCCCTTGGAGTAGAGCTTTTTCAGCGCCTCTTGGTCGCGGGTCAGCGTCTTGACGCCGCAGGTATCGTCTGGTGCGATGATAAGCACCTTGCCCTCGGCTGCCAGCTGTTCCGCCAGCGCGATACCCTCGTTATAATGCTGCGCCCGCAAGGCCAACTGCTCGGCCGCCTTAGGATAGCGGCGGCGGATAACTCGTGCCAGCTTACGGTCGGTGCTGTCAGCGCGCACAGTGCCTTCTGGCTTTGTCAGAATCAGCACGACCTTGTCACAGCCGTCCGCAAATGCCTTTTTCAAGGGGATCGTATCACCCAGCGCGCCGTCGTAATAGGGGATGCCGTCAATGACGATTGGCTTGCAGGCCACCGGGATGCAGCAGGAAGCCATCAGCACGCGGTAGTCATCCTGATGCATATCGCTGCGTGTAAAGTATTTTGGCTTGCCAGTTGTCGCATCGGTGGCAATCATATACCACTCCATCGGATTGGCAGACATTTTTTCAAAATCCAGCGGATTCTCGCAGCCCGCGTTGCTTAACGTGCCGTAGATGTATTGCAGATTCAAAAACGACCCGCTGCGCAGCATATTGCCCGCGCCCATGTACTGCCTGCGCATCGAGTATTCCTCATAAAACAGGTAGTTCCGCCCGCGCTGGCCGCTCAGATTGGAAGCAAGGTTCGCGCTGCCCGCCGAAATGCCGATGCCGTAATCAAATTTCACGCCGTTTTCCAAGCACCAGTCGAACACGCCCGCCGCGTAAATGCCGCGCAGCCCGCCGCCCACATCGATAACGCCGATTTTTGCCACATTCATTTCACCTCTCTATGCGGATAATTATAACACGCCACCCACCACCGCGCACCGTACAATCTGCGGCAAATGTCTTGACTTTTCCCGCAGGGGCGCGTATAGTAATTTTTACAGACTGTCGGTTTGTAAAAGGAGGGTACACCATGCCGCGCAACAAATATCCAGAACAGACTGTAGAAAAAATTCTTTCTGCCGCCGAGCGTCTCTTTGCCCAGAAGGGCTACGCCAAAACTACCTTGCAGGACATTATCGACACTACCGGACTGTCCAAGGGTGCCGTGTACCACCATTTCAAATCAAAAGAGGAGATTGCCGCCAAGGTGGGCGACCGCCTCGGTGCGCGCGTCGCCGCCGAGCTGGCGCGCATCCGGGACGATGCCGCCTTGACCGGCCTGCAAAAGCTGCAAACCGTGTTTGCGGTGTCACTGCTGCCGGGCAGACAGCAGCAGCTTCAGCATATGCTGCCGCACCTCTGCGATGACCCGCAGTTTTTTACGATGGAATACCACGACCTGCTGGAGACGACCGTGCCGCTTTACATCACGCCCATGATTCGGCAGGGGGTAGCTGACGGCAGCATTCAGACCGAGTCGCCGGAGGCGCTGGGCGAGGCAATTTTCCTGCTGGCGGACCTCTGGCTGAACCCTCAGACGCGCCCCACAACGCCCGCCCGGCAGCGCGCGCGGTGCGCGGTATTCCAACAGATGACGCAGGCCCTCAGCTTGGATCTTCTCACCGACGAGCAGGCAGAGGAGCTGGCGGCGCTCTGTGAAGCAGAGTGATGCTTTCCGGGCTTGATTGCTCGCCCGCAGAAGCCGTGTGGCGTCGGGCATCTCCGGGTCGATGACGAGCATCGACCCCTGCACCGTAGGGGCGGATTCCATATCCGCCCGGGGACCTTGCGGTTGCCGCAAATGCCCCCGGGTGTGCAACGATTCCCCCAGCAAAGCCCCTCATCCTTATACTAACACACCCAATCATTTCAACGGCGGTTCCAGCCGCCGTATTATTCAGCCCGCATACAAACCGTCAGTCGGTATGTATGTACAAAAACTATCATAACAGGGGAGCACATCACCATGAATCCCACCTTTTATAAGATAACCGTCTGCCAGATCATCACGCTGTTCGGCAATGCCGCACTGCGGTTTGCGCTGCCGTTATATCTTCTGCGCCGGATCGATTCCGCCGCACTGTACGGCAGTGTCACAGCGCTGGCCCTTGTGCCAATGCTGCTGGGCACGCTGGCAGGGGGCGTGCTGGCAGACCGCTGCCGTAAACAAAAAATCATGGCTGTGCTGGATACCGTATCCGCCATCGGCATGGCCGCAGCCGCAGCAGCAATGCCCGGCGTGCCCGTAACGCCGCTTGTGCTGGCCGCACTCTGCCTGCTGTATGCCGTGGAAGGGCTGTACCAGCCCGCCATGCAGGCCAGTCTGCCTCTGCTGTTGAACGGGGCTGCGCTGGCCCGGGGCAATGCAGTCATCCAGCTGGTGGATACCATCGACGAGCTGCTTGGCCCGCTGGCGGGCAGTATCTTATTGCACGCTCTTGGGTTGCGCGGCTTGCTGCTGCTCTGTGCTGTCTGCTTTGCCGTATCCGCCCTCTGGGAGCGCACACTGCCAATTCCGCATGCGCCCGCCGCACGTTCAGACCAGCGTCTGCCGCCCAAAGCGCTTTTCCGCCGGGCAAGGCCGCTGCTCCGGCTGGCCATGGTGCTGGCCCTGCTCAATCTGGCTGTCGTGCCCGCGTTTATTGTCGGTGTGCCGCTGCTGGTCGTCCGCTATTATGCCTTCTCCGACACCGCTCTGGCCATCACCCAGTCTGCCATGAGTGCCGGTGGTCTGCTGGGCGGCGTGCTGGCCGGGGCGTTTGCAAAGCGGTTGTCCCTGCGCCGCGGCACAGCGGCGCTCTGGTGCATTACGGCAGTGTGCGCACTGATCGGGCTGGCCGTTCTGCCGTGTGTGCCTGCCGCAGCCGGGTACATCGCCGTCACAGCACTAGCTTTTTGCATGATGGCTGCCGCCGCCCTGTTTCAAATCCTGCTGTTTACTGCAATCCAGGCCCATGCTCCCACCGGACAGACAGGCCGCTTTATGAGCCTTATCACAGTCTGTGCCTGCCTGACCCAGCCGGTCGGGCAGGCGGCGTTCGGGCTTTTGTACGGCCGCTTTGCTGCCCTGCCCAGTGCCGTGCTTTTTGCGGCGGTTGCAGCATCGGTTTATATAAATCTTGCAGCATCGCATATTTTCAAAAAAGCCGTCTCTTTTACAAAATCATGAACGCTTCTTTACCAATTTATTAAAAAGTTCTTATTGACAAACATTCTGCAAACCGTATAATGTATCTTGTGTGTGCATCTATAGGGCAAATCTTTTCTGCCCTGACACATTGGCGTTGTATGTGCTGCTTGCAGCGGCTTCTTCAGCAGGGAGTCGTGTAACAAACCTTTGCGGGGCGGCATAATTGGCGCTGACTCGTCAAGGACTCTGTGCCGGCCTAAGGAAGAAACGGTGCGTTAAGAGAGTGCTGTAACGGGAAATTCCGCAAAGGGGGATGCAATAAAAATGAATGAAAATCTGATCGTATCTCTGAAAGACATTGTTGTCGAATTCGATGGGCAGAAGGTCCTGGACGGACTTTCGCTGGACATCCACGACAAGGAGTTTGTCACCTTCCTGGGCCCCTCGGGCTGCGGCAAGACGACGACCCTGCGTGTGATTGCCGGCTTTGTAACACCGAAATCGGGCAATGTCTTTTTTGATGGCAAAGACATCGCCAACATGCCGCCGTACAAGCGGCCTGTGAACACGGTGTTCCAGAAGTATGCGCTGTTCCCGCACCTGAACGTGTTTGAGAACGTCGCCTTCGGTCTGCGCCTGAAAAAGATGACCGAGGATGAGATCCGCCCGAAGGTGCTCGAGATGCTCGAGATCGTCGGCCTGAAGGGCTTTGAACGCCGCAGCATCTACCAGCTGTCCGGCGGACAGCAGCAGCGTGTGGCCATTGCCCGCAGCCTGGTCAACCAGCCCCGCGTCCTGCTGCTTGACGAGCCGCTCGGCGCACTCGACCTCAAGCTGCGCAAGGAGATGCAGCTGGAGCTGAAGCGCCTGCAGCGTGAAATGAACATCACCTTCGTCTACGTCACCCACGATCAGGAGGAAGCCCTGACCATGTCGGATACCGTCGTTGTTATGTCCGGCGGTAAGATCCAGCAGATCGGCTCCCCGCAGGATATTTACAACGAACCTAAAAATGCCTTTGTCGCCCGCTTTATCGGTGACTCCAACATTGTCGACGGCGTCATGCTCAAGGACTTTCTGGTCAACTTCGGCGGCCATGATTTCACCTGTGTGGACCGCGGTTTTAAAGTCAACGAGCCTGTGCAGGTCGTCATCCGCCCGGAGGACGTGCAGATCGTGCCGCCCTCTGTCGGTATGCTGACCGGCCTTGTGCGCGAAGTCATCTTCAAGGGCGTTCACTTTGAAATGCACGTCGATGTGGAAGGCTATGAGTGGATCATCCATTCCACCCAAGCCAGCCAGCCCGGCGAGCTTATCGGCATGAACATCGGCCCGGACGAAATTCATATCATGAAGCGTTCGGAGGTGTGATCCATGCTCAAATCCAAATCCTCCCGCTGGCTGGCCGGGCCGTATCTGGTCTGGATGGCCATTTTCACAGTCGTACCGCTTTTCATCGTCATCTGGTACGCCATGACGAACGCGGACGGCCAGTTCACCTTCGACAACCTCACCCAAATCGGGCGGTATTCCAGCGTGTTTGCCCGCAGCCTGATTTTGGCCGCGATCTCTACCGTGATCTGCCTGGTCATGGCGTTTCCGGTGGGGTATTTTCTCTCCCGCCTGCGCGCCAACAAGCAGCACATTATGCTGATGCTCATTATGCTGCCCATGTGGATGAACTTCTTGCTGCGCACCTACGCCTGGATGACACTGCTGGAGAAAAACGGCCTTATCAACAAGTTCTTCGGTTTGTTCGGCCTCGGCCCCTTCAACATGATCAACACCTCAGGTGCGGTTGTGCTGGGCATGGTGTACAACTACCTGCCGTTTATGATTTTGCCCATCTACACGGCCATGACAAAAATCGATGATTCCATCATTGAGGCCGCGCAGGATCTGGGCTGCAACGTCTGGCATATTCTGTTTCGGGTGCTCGTCCCGCTGACCGGCCCCGGCATTGCCACCGGCATCACGCAGGTGTTTGTGCCCGCGGTCTCTACTTTTATTATCAGCCGTATGCTGGGCGGCGGCTCCAACCTGCTGATCGGCGATTTGATCGAGCTGCAGTTCCTTGGCAACTCCTACAATCTGAACCTCGGCTCCGCCATGAGTCTGGTGCTGATGGTCATTGTCCTGCTCTGCATGAGCTTCACTTCGAGCTTTGACGAGTCCGAGATGGAAGGAGTGATGTGATATGGCAAAAAAACATTCCGCATTGCTCATGCGCACCTACGTCATTCTGGTGTTCTGCTTCATGTATCTGCCCATCGCGGTCATGATTGCGTTCAGCTTCAATGAGAGCAAATCCCGCTCGAACTTTACGGGCTTCACCCTAGGCTGGTACAAAAGCCTGTTCCACAACGAGATGATTTTGTCCGCGCTGGGTCTGAGCCTTGTGCTGGCGCTGGTGTCCAGCATTATTGCCACGGTGCTGGGCACACTGGCGACCCTTGGCATCAACTCGATGTCCCGCAAAAGCCAGCTCATCATCAATAACATCAGCTATGTGCCTGTCGTCAATCCGGAGATCATCACCGGTGTCTCACTGATGCTTCTCTTCGTCATGGCGCAGAACTTCGGCATCGGCGGCGAGAGCGGCATCTTCGGCTGGCCGACGCTGCTGATTGCACACATCACCTTCAATATCCCGTATGTTATCTTTAATGTAGGCCCCAAGCTGCGCCAGCTCGATCCCAGCCTGTACAATGCAGCGCTGGATCTGGGCTGCACACCGCGCCAGGCTTTCACCAAAGTCATCATGCCGCAGCTGTCCCCGGCCATTTTGTCGGCATTTCTCATCTGCCTGACCTACTCTATTGATGACTTCATGATTTCCTACTTCAACTCCGGCACGATGCAGACACTGCCTATCGCCATCTACTCGATGACCCGCAAGAAGGTCAGCCCCGAGATCAACGCGCTGTCTGCAGTCATATTCTGCGTCATTCTGGCAATCATCCTGATTTCCAACGCCGCAGACTCCCGCGCCTACCGCCGCAACCAGAAGGCCATCCGCAAAGCTATGCTGGACGAAGGGGGGCGCTGAAGATGAAGCTGAAAAAGTTTTCCGCTGCAGCGCTGGCTGCACTGACTGTCACCATGATGAGCGCCGCGCCGGTGCTGGCCGCCGATGACATCGAGGTCAACGAGGATATTTCCGTCTCCGGCGACTACGATTGGAAGCGCTTTGCCAACGACCATATCACGCTGAATGTCTACAACAACGGCCTGTATATCTCCGACGGCTCTGACGAGAGCATCAACGTTCTGTCCGCATTCGAGGAGCTGACCGGCATCAAGGTCAATTACACGACCTACGACTCCAACGAGAGCCTCTACGCCAAGCTGAAATCCGGCGGCGTATCCTATGATGTCATCTTCCCATCGGATTACATGGTGGGCAAGATGGCCAAGGAGGGCATGCTGTCCGAGCTGAACATGGACAACATTCCGAACTTTGCCGGCATCGGTGAAACCTATCTGGACCGCAGCTTTGACCCCGGCAACAAGTACAGCGTGCCCTACATGTGGGGCACAACGGGCCTGATCTACAACACGACGATGGTCGAGGAGCCGCCCACGAAATGGGCGGACATGTGGGATGTTGCGTACACAGACAATGTGCTGATGTTCAACAATTCCCGCGACGCTTACGCGATTGCAGCCAAGACGATCGGTCTGTCGATGAATCCGCAGTCCGTTGATGAGATCACCGCCATCACTGATGCGCTGAAGGCCCAGAAGAACATCGTGCAGGCCTACGTCATGGACGAGGTCTTTGACAAGATGGAGGGCGGCGAGGCCGCCATGGCGCCCTACTATGCGGGCGATGCCATCACGATGATCGACGAAAACCCAGACCTTGCTTTCGTTCACCCGGAGGAGGGCGTCAACTTCTTCATCGACAGCATGTGCATTCCGGCCAATGCCAAGCACCGGGAGGCCGCCGAAATGTTCATCAACTACCTGTGCGAGCCGGACGTCGGCCTTGCCAACGCGGACTTCATCGGCTATTCCACCCCCATCACCGCCGTGTGGGAGATGCTGGACGACGATTTGAAGTACAGCGAAATTGCCTACCCGGGCGCGGAGGTTCTGGACAAGGCGGAGGTCTTTGAGACTCTGCCCGACGACATCAACGCCGCCATGGATGCCCAGTGGAGCGAGATGAAGAGCTATGAGGATGGCGGCAGCGGCTGGATGGTTCTTGCCCTGCTGCTTCTGGCCATCGCTATCTCTGCATTCAATATTTGGCGCAAGCTCCGCAAAAAATCCCGAGATAACTATTAAACAGTTTCCGGCTGCACACCGTTTTGCGTGTGCAGCCTTTTTGTTTGCCGGCCCGCAGCCTTGCCGCTGCACCCTTTTACGGTTCGATTTGTAGGGAGGGGTCTTGCCCCCTCCGCGGGCCGATGCAAGCATCAGCCCCTACGGCCAGCCCCAAAGCCCCCGCCTTTGCATTTTTCCAACATTTGTGCTATACTCTGCTTGACGAATCAATTCAAAATCCATCAAGGAGGGCTTCCTTATGCCCGAAAAGCTCATAACCTACACCCAAAAATTTACCGTCTACCGCACGGACGGCGACCACCTCGGCCATGTCAAGCTGGGGGCGCTGCTGCGCTATGCCCAGCAGGTTGCTACCGCCCACGCCGAGGCCGTAGGGCTGGACGATGCCCTGTACCGCAAGACTCACACCGCCTATGTGCTGGCCAAGCTGGCCCTGCACGTCACACGGCTGCCCCGTGTGGACGAGGAACTGACCCTTGTCACCCAGCCCGAGCGCTGCAAGCGCGCCGTCAACAAGCGCATCACCCATTTTTACGATGCCGACGGGGCAGAGGTCGCCACAATGGACAGCCGCTGGGTACTCATTGATACCGAAAAGCGTATGATCCTGCGCAAGCACCCTGAGCAGTTTGACGACCAGTGGGCCGAGGATGTGCCCCTTGAGCTGCCGATGCGCCTGCCCCGCGTTGCGCCCGAAGACTGCGAGACGCTGGGTACGCAGACCGCGGCCTACTCCCGCTGCGACATGAACGGCCACCTCAACAACACCCGCTATGCCGACATTGTCTGCGACGCCGTACCGTGGCAAGTCTGGGACAGTGCGCAGATTTCGGATTTCATCATCAGCTACCACCGCGAGGTACCCCGCGGCGAGAGCTTCACCCTGCGCCGCGCCAGACCGGCAGAGGACACCTTCTATTTTGAAGGCGAACGGGAAGGCAAATCTGCCTTTGAGGCACAGCTGATTTTCAAACACTTATAATTTCTACACAAACCCCTGTTACACTGTTTACAGCAACAATGAAAGGGGTTATTATTATGACAAAGCAAAAATTCGGCCTGACTGGCACGGCGCTCAAAACCATTGCGCTGGTGCTCATGGTGATGGATCACATTCACTACTTTTTTGAATTTACGGGCGTTGTGCCGGAATGGTTCAGTATGCTGGCGCGGCTGTCTGCGCCGCTGTTTCTGTTCTGCACTGTGGAGGGCTTCGCCCATACCCATGACCGCAGGCGCTACTTCCTGCGCATCTGGGCCATCGGTACTGCGATGGGCACGGTGGAATTTTTCATGATCTATGCAGGGGCCTTCCGCCGCGGAGACGGCTTCTACCCGCTGAACGCCATTTTTCAGGATCTGATGCTGCTCTGCATAATCTGGCAGGGCATTGACTGGCTGCGCCAGCGCCGGTTTGTGCGGGGCGCACTGGCTGCTGCCATGCCGATTCTCTGGCCGATTTGCATCGTAGCGCTGCTGACGCTTTTTCCCAAAATTCAGGACGCACCGATCGGCTCTGCCGTGTTGGCGTGGGTCATCACCGCGCCGCTGCCTTTGTTGACATCCATCACCGACGGCGGCTGGTCTTTTCTGGCCGGAGGCATCGTGCTGTATGCGCTGTATAACCACAAGCGCCTGCGGCTGGTCGTTTGGGCGGCTATGACCTTCCTGTGTGATTTTGTTCTGGTCTTTCTGCAGGTTCGCGGTCTGCCGGATTTTGCCTTTTCCCAGATGTTCACAGTCTACTATGAGTGGCTCGGCGTTTTTGCCGTTATCGGCATGGCGCTGTACAACGGCCAGCGCGGCAGCGGCCACAAGCAGCTGTTCTACTGGTTCTACCCGGCACATGTCTATCTGCTTTACGGCGCATCCTGTCTTGTTTACAGCTTACTGCAATAAAAGGGGCTATTATGGCAAACATTCTGGCAATCGATGATGACCGTGACCTTTGCACGCTGCTAAAAACAGCGCTTGAGCGTGACGGCCACACCGTAGAAACGCGCACCTCCGGCACGCAGCTGACCGATACGCTCTGCCGCTGGGCAGACTGCATCCTGCTGGATGTGATGATGCCCGGCGAGGACGGCTTTGCCGTCTGCCGCCGCATTCGCGCCGAGACGGACGCGCCGATTCTGTTTCTGACGGCCCGCACCGATGAGCCGTCCGTGCTGACCGGTCTCGGTCTTGGTGCGGACGATTACCTGACCAAGCCGTTCCGCGTGGCCGAGCTGCGTGCCCGGGTTGCCGCCCACCTGCGGCGGCAGAACCGCACGCCGTCCCATAAGATCACCCGCGGCGGGGGGACACTGGACCTTTCTGCCAAAGAAGCCGGCGTTGGCGGCACGCCTTTACACCTGACAAAATCCGAGTACGCCATCTGTGAGCTACTGGCCCTCCATGCAGGGCAGACCTTTTCCAAAGAACAAATTTACGAAGCGGTGTTCGGTTACGACGGTACCGCCGATGACACGGCCATCACCCAGCACATCAAGAACATCCGCGCCAAGCTGCGCGCGGCCGGGGCAGGGGAGGTGCTGCAAACGATATGGGGAGTGGGCTACCAATGGCAAAACGAAAACTGACATCCCTGCGCAGTGTTCTGCTGCGGTATCTCCTTTTGTGCGGCGGCGGGTGCGCTCTGATTCTGGTGCTCTGGTGGGTCATTTTTATGCAGCTGATAAACATCGGTTTTCTGCTGCCTGCCGTGGCGTCCGCCCAGGCCTGCGCCGATGCCCGGGAGACTGTAGCATCGATGACGGCAGACACATTCGATTCCCTGCAGATCAGCGACCTGTGCCGCTGGGCTGTGGTGCAGAATGACACGGTGCTGCAGACCAACATGGATGACCGCCATCTGAAAATTGCCCTCAATGCCTTTCACGGCGGCAGCGGCAATCCGGGGTACCAGTACGATGTCAAAATGGCTGACGGAAGCTTTTGCCTTTTGCAGTACGACTATGCTACGCCCTACGCCGACCCGGCCCTGCGGGACACGCTGCCGGATTTCCAGACCTGCTATATTTTGCTTCTGGCGGTGCTCATCCTCGTTTGGCTGGGCTGGCAGACCCACTGCACCGTGCGGGTCTTTGCCGCCGAGACCGCCCGGCTGCACCGCGCGGTTGACGCCATCGCCGCGCAGCAGCCCGAGCGCATTGACGCGGACGGCGCGCACCTGCGAGAGTTTTCCGCCACGCTGCAGGCCATGCAGACGATGGGCCGAGAACTGACAAACAGCCTGCAAAGCCAATGGCGGATGGAGCAGCAGCGCGCCGAGCAGATTGCCGCGCTGACGCATGACTTGAAAACGCCGCTGTCCATCATTCAGGGCAACGCAGACCTGCTGGCCGAGGATGCTCTGTCCGCCGACCAGCAGACGCAGGTCGAAGCCATCCTGCGCGGCACGGACCGTGCCCAGCAATATCTGGCCGCCCTGCGCACCGCCTGTGCACCGCCCGCCACAGGGGAAACCTTTCCCAGTCACACCCTTGTCAGTGAATTGGCGGAAACAGCCCGCGCCCTCTGCGCACCTGCCGGGGTGCAGCTTATACTGAACGAGCAGTGGCAGGGGACACTGTGCGCGGCGCAGTGCGACCTGCTCCGGGCTGCCGAAAACCTGCTGGACAACGCCGTGCGCTATACGCCCCGCGGCGGCACTGTCACACTGTTGGTTACAAAAGAGAAACAGGATTTCATCCTGCGTGTGACCGATACCGGCCCCGGCTTCACTGCCGAGGCCCTCGCCAGAGCGGGGGAGCTGCTTTATACAGAAGCTGCCCGCAGTGACACAGCCCACCAGGGCTTTGGGCTGTATTTTGCACGCAGGGTCGCGCTTTCACACAGTGGCACGCTGCGCCTGTCCAACACGCCCGGCGGCTGTGCGGAGCTGCGCCTGCCAATTTGTGAACAAATTGAAAAATGACAAAATATTTACAATTTGCTATTGACATTTGGTGACAAAACAGTTACAATTTAGTTGCAAGCTAAATGAACCCCAAGTCAAATAGCTTTATCACATTTTCATGTGTTCTTCTCCTCCTTTCTTGTAAATCCCCGCCCATCCCTCAGGGCGGGGATTTATTTTTTGTAACCCGGCACAGCGGGCATTTTTCTTTACAATCCCCGGAAATCGTGCTAAAATAAAAGTCGTATGTCCTTACCGTTCTGTACCTGTACAGACTACTTATATATAAAGGCAATACCGCATAATTCTAAGTGCCGATACGGCGAGCGAGGTGCGGCAGC
>OLRF01000706.1_pt1 | contig 39782 bp, 35 predicted proteins | sample 1672061 | NCBI WGS metagenome assembly OLRF01 (sample SAMEA3136641, study PRJEB25190) | human gut metagenome | reverse complement strand
AGCTGCGGAAACGCAGGGTCCGTTCAGGCTGTTGCGTTGAGATTGAAAATCAACCCCACAAAGGTGCCTGTCCCCTTTGTGGTGGTTGGGGCGTTAGGGGAGGAGCTTCATGGCGGCGTCGTGGGCAGCGCGCTCGTAGGTGTCGTTGAGGGGCTTGAGCGGCAGCAGGGCTGTGGCCTGCGCATCGCCGCGCCGCTCGAGGGCATGCGCGATCAGCCAGTCGGCGAGTTCGGGGTTCTTGGGCAGTGCCGGTCCATGCAGGTACGTGCCGATGACGCCCTTGTAGATGAGGCCCTCAAGGCCATCATCGCCGTTGTTGCCAGTGCCCGTGACGACAGACGTTCCGAGCGGCGTGGCCTCTGCATCGAGCAGGGTGCGACCTCCATGGTTCTCGAATCCCACAAAGGGCTCAGGTGCCAGATCGGTTTTGACGGCTACGTTGCCGATCAGGCGATCGGAGCCACGTACGGTTTCGGCGGCAATGACGCCCAGGCCCTCAATGCGATCGTCGCCCATGTAGTACGAACGGCCGAGCAGCTGATAGCTGCCACAGATGGCAAGCAGTGTGCCGCCATCCTCAACATAGGCCGCGACCTTGTCTTTTTGAGCGAGCAGTTCATGTGCAACCGCCAGCTGGTCGCGGTCGGAGCCGCCACCCATCATGACGATATCGGCATCGGTCAAATCAAGCGTTTCGCCCATACGGACCTCGTCTACACGCACGGGAATGCTACGCCAGACGCAGCGGCGCTCGAGTGCGATAACATTGCCGCCGTCGCCGTAGAGGTTAAGGGCATCGGGATACAGGTAGACGATGCGCAGCGGGCGCGAAAGCTCGACTGGTGCGATGCCGACAGGAAGAGCGCTGCCGTCGGCACGGGCTACGGCGCGGGCAGCAACCGTGGCTGCATCGGCGCCCTTCAGTCCGTCGAGCTCCTTGACCAGCGGCGGGAAGGCCGTGTAGTTGGCGACGGCGTAGAAGGTATCATCGGCGGCCTCGTCTGCCACGGCGCCAATTGCCTGCGCGACGTCCGAGATAATCGCGGCATCGATGCCGGCGTACTTGAGGCGTACCTGCATGTCGTGCGCACGCGTGCCGCCGGCAAAGGCGACAAGTCCCGGCGTGTCGGCGATGCGCTCAAAGTCGACGTCGTAGATCCACGAGACATCGTGGCCGTCGGCATCGTTGTCGTTGAGGAAGAAAGCGCAGAGTCTGCCGCCTGCCGTCTTGATGGACTGGATTTGTCGATCGAAGCCTACGGGATTCTTGGCCAGGTTGGCCTCGACGGTGCGGCCGGCGATATCCCAGCGGCCCATGCGTCCGCCGGCGGGCACATAGGCATCGAGCGTAGGCTGTAGAAGCGCCGTTTCCACGCCCAACTCGTGCGCGGCAAAGAAGGCGGCGGCAACGTTGTAGACCATGTACAGGCCGTTGTAGCGTGTGGCGATGTGTACGGCAGCCGCGTCGGGCGCAGATCCAAAGACCAGGTCAAAGCCGTAGCCGTCGCAGCCGAGCTCCACGCCCGTCACGCGACGGACAAGCGCAGGGCGGGCCCAGCCGCACGAGGGGCAATGGTAGGCGCCGAGCTGGCCGTATTGCACGTAGTCATACTCCAGCGGCGCGTTGCACTGCGAGCAAAAGCGCGAGTCGCTAATACGGTCGGACTCGGTGTTGGTGGCGCCGTCGATACCAAAGGCAATGCTCGCGTTGGGAACGCGCGCGGCAATCGAGGCGCACAGCGGATCGTCGGCGTTGTAGATGAGCGTTGTTGTCGGAGAGAGCTCCAACGCATGGGCGATGACGTCTTGGGTATGGTCGATTTCGCCGTAGCGGTCTAGCTGGTCGCGGAACAGGTTGAGCAGCACAAAGTACGTCGGCTTGAGCTTGGGCAGGACGCGCACGGTGTAGAGCTCATCGCATTCAAAAACGCCCACGCGCTCGCCGCTGTCAGTGTGCTTAAGGCCACTGCGGGCCTCGAGCAGAGCACCCACCACACCGGGCTCCATATTGTTGCCGGCACGGTTGCACACCACGGTAGCGCCGCTGGCGGCAACGGCGTCGGCGATGAGGTTGGAGGTGGTGGTCTTGCCATTAGTACCGGTAATCACCACGCTGCGGTCAACCAGGCTTGCGAGGTCGCTCAGCAGCTCGGGGTCGATCTTCATGGCGATGCGGCCGGGGAGTACGCCGCCCTGGCGCTTAAGGACGGAGCGCAGCCCCCAGCGGGCGATATCGCTCGAGGTGCAGGCGAGAGATGAGCGGAGGTTCATGAAACCGTTCCTAACGTAAACGACATGGTCGGGTCGAGCGCGTCACTAAAAACCGTAGCGGCGCGCAAACTCCTGGGCAAGCTGCGAAACGTCTTCGCAGGCATTGGCCCAGGGGGCAAAGTCGGGGGTGTCCGAGATAATGCCGTCCGCTTCCCAAATGGCCTGGTGCGAAAGGTCCCAGGGGTCGCGTGGCTCGGGCCGGCAGGGAAGGTACGGTGTCTGGTACATGGGGTTCAGTAAGAAGAACGCACCGCCCTCGCAACGGTTGGCAAACTCACGCAGCGCGCGTGTCGCCGGGCGCATCTTGTTTGTTTTGAACAGCAGAATCGTGCGGGCGAGCAGATACCAAGGAGAGTTCTCGAGCGCGTCAGCCCCGATCTCTTCCTCGAGCTGGTGAGCCAGGGCAAAAAAGCCGTCCTGGTCTTCCAGACGAGCGAGGGCGAGCAACACGGTGCCTGCGGCTCGGGTGGGGTAGCCTTCCGCCTTAAGGACGCGGCGGGCGTAGTTGGCGGCAGCACGGTAGCGGGCGCTCGCCATGCACAGCTGCGAGATGGCCTCGAGCGTATGAAGCCACCCGATAAGAGCCGGCTCGCTCACGGTAAGGTCTGCTGCGGTGACACCATCGGCCAAAACATTATTGGCCCAGTAGTGCGGGGCCTCCATGTCGAACCCGGGCACGCTTTGCTGCAGGTAATCGGCCGTGGTCGCCTCGAGCTTCATCAGGTCGCCCAGGCAGGCGTCGACGGGCGTGTCCGCCAAAATGATGGCGAGCAGCTGCGCGTCGAGGACATGCGCATCGATGCGGACGATCTTGAGCAGTTCATCGCGCATGTCGTCGAACAGGCGATTGCGCGTCTGCTCAAACTCCTCGTCGCTGCCCATGTCCTCGATGCGATGGAGCTCGTCGAGCAGGTGGCGGTGGACGCCGGCATAGGACAGCAGCGCCTGGGCATGCTCGGTCTGCGCATACTTATGAGGGTTGACGTTCACGTCGTTATGGACAAGCTCGCGTGCTGCATCGGTGAGTTCGGGGTGCGACGCAAGGTAGGCGCGCTCCAGGTAGGCGGGGATGTAGACGCTCGGATCCATTAGAGGTCTCCTCCCTTAAACGGCAGGCCCTGCTCGGTCGCCCGCAGGATGCGCTCGTCGATCTGGGAACGCACGATATCGTTGGTGGCGACCCAGGCGGCAAAGCTGGCGTTGTCGGGGGCGCCCAGGCCCTCCTGCAGTACCGGTGTCGCCTCGGACAGCGCAAGGACAAGCTCGTCGGTGGAGCCCACGCCTACGTTGACGCGGGCATAGACGCCATCGGGAAACTCGGTTTGGAAGTAGAGTACCTCGGCTGCGTGCGGGCACGAGCGTGCAAGGATGCGCAAGTAGTGCTCGGCACCCTCGTAGTCCAGCTCGCGCCAGGCGGCGCTCATCAGTGCGATGAGCGTCCACGGGTCCAAGTCGCGCTCTGCGTCCTTGGGACGGCGGCGCAGCGGCGTGTTGGCAAGATAGGGCACGGAGTGGGCGGAGCGAAAACGCTTGAGCTCCTCGGCAGGGTATTCGAGCTTTGCCATGGCGAGCATCGCGGTGTGGCGGACGCCGGCCGGATCGTTGGGGGCAAAGTCGAGGCTGCGGTTTGCGGCTTCGAGCGACATGCGATAGCGGCCGCTAATGAGGGCGCGTGACGCAAGGGCGGCAAGCCAGCGCAGGTAGGGACGGCGCATAAGGTCGCCAGCGGCCTCGCGCTCGTAGGGGTCCTGTGCCGAGGCGATCTTGAGCGCCAGATCGTGCTCCACCTCGTCGCACTTGGATACCAGATACTGCACGTATTCCTCGTTGGATTCGGCGGTGAGCGCCGTCAGCATGCGCTGGGCATCCCAGTTGGTCGGATCGAGCGCGGCTGCCTCGCGGAGCATGTTCTCGGCAGCTGCCTCTTCTTGCTCGGCCTGGGTATCGTCAGGGATAAAGGGAATGCGGTAGTCGACGGCCTCGACCACCTTGGCAATGAGGTGCCCGGCGCGGTCGCGGTCGTGCACGATGAGCGGTGCGGGGTTGTGGGTGAATTGTTCCATCAGACGCTCTACGGCGGTAGCGTCGGTGAGCGGGATATTGTCGCGGCGCAAGGCCTCAAGAACGAGGCGATGGCAATCCTCTTGAATGGGATCGAATGCCATGGGGCCTCCTTTGCTGCGGTTAGGGTTCAAATATCTCTATATAAGGTTCTAGTTTACCCGCATGTGGCACACTGGGGGTGCCGCACTTGGACTTGCACCTTTGCACCACGAAGACGGATGTCGCACAAATGTCGGCACCTTGGACGACCGAGTGGTATCACGGTGCCGCAAACGGTCGATTTTTGGCGGCGAACGGTGCATATTTTGGAGGGGCACCGTCCTGCCCGGGATATGTAGTCAACCTTGATAAAACGTTTGCCCAGCTTGGGAGTATGGATGCCGCACAAGGGTCTTCAGGGATAGAAAAAACGTTTCATCGTTGGCGGCTTTAGGTGAATAACTGACCAACCAGAACGGTAAAATAGTGTTTGTCTGAGCGTTGAGACGTTTAGACATCGCGCATTGTCATCGCCGGCAACGCGCAAACCGGTCCTAACGGAGCCAATTGGGTGCTCCGTTATATACGCAAGTCTAAGAGGGGCTTGTTTAGGAGGCACAGTATGGGACGTTTTACCAATCCTCGCGATCTGTACTTTGGTGAGGGCGCTCGCCACGAGGTGAAGAACCTCAAGGGCAAGAAGGCCATCATCGTTTCTGGCGGCAGCTCTATGCGCCGCGGCGGGTTCCTGCAGGACGTCGAGAACGACCTTAAGGAAGGCGGTTTCGAGGTCAAGCTGTTCGAGGGCGTCGAGTCCGACCCGTCCATCGAGACGGTCATGAAGGGCGCCGAGGCCATGCGCGAGTTCGAGCCCGACTGGATTATCGCCATCGGCGGCGGCTCGCCCATCGATGCCGCTAAGGCCATGTGGGTCTTCTACGAGTATCCCGAGGAGTCCTTCGATAACATCATCCAGCCGTTCAGCTTCCCTGAGCTGCGTCAGAAGGCTCATTTCTGCGCCATCTCCTCTACCTCCGGCACCGCTACCGAGGTCACCGCGTTCTCCGTCATTACCGACTACGCCAAGGGCATCAAGTACCCGCTGGCCGACTTCAACATCACCCCTGATGTCGCCATCGTCGACCCCGAGCTCACCTACACCATGCCCGCCAAGCTGTGCGCTCACACCGGCATGGATGCTCTGACCCACTGCATGGAGGCCTACGTTTCCACCTGCGCCTCTATGTTCACCGACGCCAACGCTCTGCACGGCATCCGCGAGATCGTCGAGTGGCTGCCCAAGTCCTATGCTGGCGACCATGAGGCCCGTCAGCACATGCACGAGGCTCAGTGCATCGCCGGTATCGCCTTCTCCTCGGGCCTGCTCGGCATCGTTCACTCCATGGCTCACAAGACCGGTGCTGCCTTCGAGAACGGCCACATCATCCACGGTGCCGCTAACGCCATGTACCTGGGCAAGGTCATCCAGTGGAACTCCAAGGACCCGCGTGCTGCCGAGCGTTACGCTTACGTGGCCAAGGAGATCCTGCACCTTCCCGGCGAGACCAACGAGGAGCTCATCGCTGCGCTCGTCCAGAAGATCCGCGACCTCAACGACCAGCTCAACATTCCGCAGTCCATCAAGGATTACGCGAATGGTGGCGTGAAGGTCGACGCCGAGAACCCGCAGATGGTTTCCGAGGAGGAGTTCCTCGCCAAGCTGCCCGCGAACGCCGAGCAGGACGCCTGCACGCCCGAGAACCCGCGTGAGACCAAGGCTGCCGACTTCGAGAAGATCCTCAAGGCCTGCTACTACGACACCGACATCGATTTCTAATCGACTCTTGTTATCGTAACGAGGGGCTCCGCACGTATCCGTACGGAGCCCCTTTCTTTTTTAGAGAATGGGATAGTTATGGCTGCAATTTTCAATAGCCCCAGCAAGTACATCCAGGGTCCGGACGAGCTGGCCAAGCTCGGCTCCTATGTCGAGCCGCTCGGCGCTAAGGCCCTCGTCATCGTGACGCCTTCGGGCAAGAAGCGCGTCGGTGCCAAGATCGAGGGCGGCTTTGCCGAGGCCAAGGCCGAGCTGCTGTTTGAGGACTTTAACGGCGAGTGCTCCAAGGGCGAGGTCGATCGCCTGGTTGCGCTCGCTCGCGACAACGGTTGCGACATCATCGTCGGCGTCGGTGGCGGCAAGATCCTCGACACCGCGAAGGCCGTCGCCTATTACCTGGAGTCCCCGGTTATCATTTGCCCCACCATTGCCTCGACCGATGCACCGTGCTCGGCACTTTCGGTGCTTTACACCGATGACGGCCAGTTTGATAAGTACCTCTTCCTTAAGGCAAACCCCAATATCGTCCTGATGGATACGACGGTTATCGCGGCGAGCCCGGTGCGCCTGACGGTTTCCGGTATGGGCGATGCGCTCGCAACCTATTTCGAGGCTCAGGCGACGCACGATGCCGACGGCGGCACCTGCGCCGGCGGCAAGGGCGGAATGGCCGGTCTGGCGCTCGCCAAGCTCTGCTACGAGACGCTTATGGCCGATGGCGTCAAGGCCAAGGTCGCGCTGGAGAAGGGCGCGCTCACGCCTGCCGTCGAGCACATCATCGAGGCCAATACGCTGCTTTCGGGCATTGGCTTTGAGAGCTCGGGCCTTGCCGCTGCTCATGCCATCCACAATGGTCTGACGATGCTGCCCGAGTGCCACAGCATGTATCACGGCGAGAAGGTCGCCTTCGGCACCATCGTCCAGCTGGTACTCGAGGATGCCCCGACCGAGAAGCTCGAGGAAGTCTTGGGCTTCTGCATTGAGCTGGGCCTGCCAGTCACGATGAAGGAACTTGGCGTTGCCGAGGTTACGCGCGAGAAGGCCATGATTGTTGCCGAGGCCGCGTGCGCGCCCGAGGACACCATGTGCAACATGCCGTTTGAGGTGACGCCCGAGATGGTCGCAAACGCCATCCTGGGTGCCGACGCACTGGGCCACTACTATCTCATGGATGAGTAAATCAAGCTAAGGAAGGGGCAAAGCCAGCAGATGGCTTTGCCCCTTTTTGCTATGGTGCAAAGAGGCAAGGTTACTTTGCACCAATTGTTGTTGATGAAAGGGCGGATTCTCGTATGGCGCTTCCCATGGTTTATGGCGGTCCCGGACGATATGTTCAGGGGCCGGGTGAGCTTTCGCGTCAGGGCAGGTATTTGTCATGGTTGGGCTGCGCTGCCTATGTCTTGTTTGACCGGGGCACCGAGGATCGGCTGTGCAGGCAGATCGTCGATGGATTTCTGGATGAAGATCTAAGCGAGCCGTTCTTTAAGATTTACAACGGTCCGTGTACGGAAGATGCCGTTGTCGAAATGGCCAAGGAAGCCCGGGCCGAGTATTGCGACATGGTGGTGGGCATTGGCGGCGGCAAGATGCTCGATATCGCCAAGGCCGTTGCGTTTTATGCCGAGTTGCCGTTGTGCGTATGCCCCACGGCGGCTTCGATGGACGGTCCGTGCAGCGCGATTTCGGTGTTGTATCACGAGGATGGGTCGTTCGACCGCTACCTGATGCTCGAGAAGAATCCAGACCTAGTTGTGGTCGATACCAACGTGCTCGCGGCAGCCCCGCTGCGTATGACGGTCGCTGGTATGGGCGATGCGCTGGCAACGTACTTCGAGGCGCGTTCGTGCGCCGCGGCGCATGGCGCCAACGAGCACGGTGGCGCGCCGGGACACTTGGCCTTGGTTGCGGCTCGTGCCTGCTATGACACGCTTATGGAGTGCGGCGTCGCTGCCAAGCGCGATCTCAAAAAGGGCCGTATATCGCCGGCGGTTGAGCGCCTGATCGAGTGCAATATTCTGCTCTCGGGTGTTGGCTTTGAGAGCGGTGGCCTAGCGCTTGCCCATGCCATCGCCAACGGCCTGACGATTCTGCCCGAGTGCAAGGCCATGCATGGTGAGGCCGTGGCATTTGGTCTGGTGGTGCAGCTGCGCCTGGAGCGTGCGCCCGAGCTTGATCAGGTGCTCGAGTTTTGCCAGCGCGTCGGTCTGCCGACGACGCTCGAGGAACTGGGCCTTGACGAGATTTCCGATGCCGACCTGATGAGCGTTGCAGATGCGGCCTTTAGAAACGAACGCAATATGGCCAACGAGCAGACAAAGGTAACCAGGCAAAAGCTCGCCGAGCTCATGCGCGAGGCATAGTTTGGCGCTTGATTGATCTTGTGCAATCGAGACGGCGATAGGCCATGGGCTATTTGCCGCAAAGATGCTCCGCGTGTAATTTGCCCGAGGCGTGGGCCGATGGCGTATCATTATCTCTTGCTTGTTTGCACTGCTCAGGGAGGGGCCGCGCATGGCGCAGGAACACGATCTGTTTGATGACATTATCGAGATCAGCAAGGGTTTCGACTTTCTTAAAAACCCGCTTGGCGGTGTGACCGATGCACTCGATCCGTCGGCGCCTCAATGGAATCCTGCTGACTACAAGGAGCGCCCGCGCGGCAACACCATTCCGTGCCTGACCTGCAAAAACGAAAAGAGCGGCTGCACCGCGTGCATGGACGTGTGCCCGGTCAACGCTATCGAGGTCGAGGAAGACTCCATCGAGATCCTCGACTCCTGTCGCAAGTGCGGCCTGTGCGCCGCTGCCTGTCCGACCGAGGCGATCATCTCGCCGCGCCTGGCGCCCAAAAACGTCTACGACGACATTGTCTCGGCGGCTACGAGCCACGAGACCGCCTACGTCACCTGCACGCGTGCCCTTAAGCGCATGCCGCGCGAGAACGAGGTCGTCGTTGCCTGCGTGGGCGATATTACGGCCGAGACCTGGTTCTCGGTACTGGCAGACTATCCCAACGTGAGTGTGTACCTGCCGTTGGGCGTGTGCGATAAATGCCGCAACACCGGCGGTGAGGACATTCTGGGCGAGGCAATTGCGAAGGCCGAAGAGTGGTCTGGCACGGGTATGGGCCTGGAGGTCGATCCCAAAAGCCTCAAATGCCATAAGCGCCGCGAGTACGAGCGCAAGGAGTACATGGAAAAGATCGCCCGCACCACGGGCCTGACGGTGACCAAGCTCAATCCGGCGACGGCGGCGCTGGCCTCGGTGACGCAGAAGCTCAAGGCCCATCGCCATCAGATTACCCAGCTGGAGCGCACACTCAACACCATGTGCGGCACCACGACGACCAAGCGCCGCCGTACGCTTACACACGGGCGGCAGCTGGTGCTCTCGACGCTGCAAAACCACCCCGAGCTTGCCCAGAACATGCAGGTGAGCACGCCGGAGTGCGATTTTGACAAGTGCACGTCGTGCGGCGAGTGCGTCAATGTATGCCCCACGTTCGCCTGCGATTTGGTGGGAAGCGGCCGCTTTGCGTTGGAGTCCACGTATTGTTTAGGCTGCGGCGCCTGTGTCAAGGTGTGCCCCGAGCATGCGCTCAAACTGGTTGAGCACGATGCGTCCAACTTGGTTGTCGTCGACCCCGAGGCCGAGGAAAAGGCCGCCCAGAAGGCCAAAGCCCACGAAGAGGCCCAAAAGGCAAAAGCCGAGGCGAAAGCTAAGCTCGGCAAGATGCTCGATCAGGTGGAGAAGCTCGCGGACTAGCTAAAAGAGCGTAAATGATGGCCGGTGGGACAGATACTGCCCCGCCGGCCAAAAAAGTTGCGGTGGAATAGTTCCTGTTTTGCCCTTAAGCTGGCCATTCTAGGAACTATTCCACCGCAACTAATAAATGGTTAGTTCATGCTGCTTTGGTGGCCGGTTCGACCGGTACCGTTGCGCGTCACGGTTTCATGGAGCAAAAAGAACCCGGGGACCTGTTTGGTCTCGGTGTATTCCATAAGGATGCCGTCGGCGTTGTAGGTCTGCCCGCGTATAACGGCGAGTGCGTTAAAGTCGTCGAGATCGAGCACGCGCGTATCCTCGGGCGTGGGGTGCTCGATCGTTACATCGCGTTTGCCCGTGGCAATCTTAATGCCAAGATCTTCTTCGAGGTAACGATAGATCGAGTCGTTGACAATCTCGGGTGTCAGCCCCGGTACTTGTGAGCTTAGGTAATAGGAGTCGTCGGAGCACACGGCTTGTCCGTCTGCATAACGGATGCGTTTGGCGCGTGTGAGCTCACAGCCTTCGGGAAACCCGGTAATCTTGGAGAGCGCCTTGCTACAGATGAGGAGCTCAAAGACGGTGGTGACGGTCTTGAGCTCAAAGCCTCGGTTGACCGCGATTTCCTTAAAGGTCTCGAGTCCGCCACCACCACGACTCTTCTCGTCGCTGATGTTGCGAATGACGCGCATGCCTTTGCCTTGCTGGGGGAGCACGTAACCATCTGCCGCAAGCATCGAGATGGCGCGACGGACCGTCATGCGCGAACAGTCAAACAGCTGCGTGAGCTCAGTCTCCGAAGGCAGATAGCTCTGATAGGCGTATGTGCCGTCGTCAATCGACTGCTTCACGTTGTCATAAATAGTTTGGAAGATGGCTCGCGCCATGACGGTCTCCTAGAGCTGGGTGCGCGAGTGGTGGATGAGGACCGCTCGCGCGGGTGTCGATCGATTTACTTGCTGGGGTCGATTATATATTTACCCATGGCACGCAGGGCCGGGTCTGACAGGATGGCGCCGAGTTCGTCGAGGGAGGCTACCTTTGCGACCATCGAGGATACGTCGAGCCTGCCAGAGTCGATGAGCTCGAGCGCACGACGCTGCGTATAAGGGTTAATGTAGGACGAAGTAAGCACAAGCTCCTTCTGGAAGACCTCGAAGGGCTTGACGGTGATTGTCTCATCGGGCTTGGTGAGGCCGAACATCATGACCGTAGCCTTGTGGCCGGCGATCTGGATGGCCTGCTCGATGGTGACGGGCTTGCCAACACACTCGATAACGACATCGACGTTGCCGACGCCCTCCTGCTTCAGGCGGGCCGGGACGTCCTCGTGGATGGAATCAATTGCCAGGTCGGCGCCGAGTTTGAGCGCAACCTCGCGCTTGCCTTCGACAGGCTCGAGCAAGACAACCTTGGTGGCGCCGGCGTTTTTAGCAAGCTGCATCATGAGCAGGCCGATCATGCCACCGCCGATAACGACAACTGTGCTGCCGGGTTTGATGTTGCACATATCGATGCCGTGCAGGCAGCAGGCGACGGGCTCGGTCATGGCGCCCTGCTCGAAGCTGGTGTGATCGCCCAACTTGTAGACTTGCTGCATATCGACGGAGCAGTACTCGGCAAAGCCGCCGTTAACGGTGGTGCCGTAACCGGTCATATGCTCGCAGTAGTGGTTGATTCCGTCGCGGCAGGGTTCGCAGCAGCCGCAGGGATGGTTTGGGTCGATGCACACGCGATCGCCCGGTTTAAAGCCGGTGACATCGCTGCCCACGGCCTCGACAACGCCCGCAAACTCATGACCAAGGATCGTGGGCGGGGTAACGTCGGCCGCACCCTTGTCGCCTTCATAGATATGCACGTCGGTGCCGCAGACGCCGCAAGCTTTGACGTTGATCAGAACGTCGCGCCTGCCCACGGCCGGCTTTGCCGATTCCTCGACTCTGAGGTCGTGCTTTCCATAGAAGACCGCGCTTTTCATGGTGACTCCTTAACGTAGCGGTGAATGTTGTAATGAAGTATAGGTATGTCTATAGATATAGACAAGCACATCTAGACAAGTAGAAAAGAAATTTATAATGCAGCTATCAGCTATGTCAGATTTAGCAGGCGAAATACTGGACATATACCGTTTACGGCAAATAATCAACCGTTTACCGACCATAGTATTTATACTAACTTGTCTAGATAAGTGATATGATAAAAATGGAAGCGCAAGAAGTCAGGGAAGCGGGCCCACCCGTCCTATTGCACGAGGTACACGCAAACGGCGCGTCTGCGGTCTCGAGTGAAGCCAAAACCGCAGCCGCTCCGAATGAAGAGAGGGGGATTCCCCGTCATGATGCAAAAGATACAACGTTTCGGCGGTGCAATGTACACGCCTGCAATTCTTTTCGCATTTTCCGGAATCGTCGTCGGCCTGGGTACGTTGTTTACCACCGAGGCGATCTTTGGCGAGATGGCCACAGCGGGTCATCTTTGGTTTGATTGCTGGAATGTGCTGCTCCAGGGTGGTTGGACGCTCTTTAACCAGATGCCGTTGCTGTTTTGCGTAGCGTTGCCAATCTCGCTCGCGAACAAGCAGAACGCTCGCTGCTGCATGGAGGCTTTGGCCATCTACCTTACCTTCAACTACTTTGTAAGCACAATCTTGGGGCAGTGGGGCCCTGTCTTTGGGGTCGACTACTCTGTCGAGGCGGGCAGCGGTACTGGTCTTGCCACTATCGCAAGCATCAAAACGCTTGATATGGGCATCATGGGCGCGCTTATCATTTCTGGTATCGCCACGATGCTTCACAACAAGTACTTCGACACCGAACTTCCTGAGTGGCTGGGCGTGTTCTCGGGCTCCGTGTTCATTTATATGATCGGTTTCTTCGTTATGGTTCCGGTCGCTCTTATCGCCTGCCTGGTGTGGCCGCATGTTCAGGCTGCTATCTCCGCCTTCCAGGGATTCATCCTTTCCGCCGGTACGTTCGGCGTGGGCGTCTTTGCTTTCTTCGAGCGCGTGCTGATTCCTACAGGCCTGCACCACTTTATCTATACGCCGTTCTATTACGACAACGCGGCGGTCAACGGCGGCATCTTTGCTGCTTGGGCCAACATCCTGCCCCAACTGGCTGCCGATCCGAGCATTGCTCTTAAGGATGCCGCACCCTGGGCTGCCTATACCTGCCCTGGTTGGACTAAGGTCTTCGGCTCGCTTGGCGTCGCCATTGCGTTTTATATGACCGCCAAACCCGAGCGCAAGCAGCGCGTCAAGGCTCTGCTGATCCCGGTCACCCTTACCGCAATGCTTTGCGGTATCACCGAGCCGCTTGACTTCACCTTCCTGTTCATTGCGCCCGGCCTGTTCGTCGTCCACTGCGTGCTCGGAGCGCTCGGCTGCATGGCTCAAAACCTCCTTGGCGTCGTGGGCATCTTCGACGGCGGCATCATCTCGATGCTCTCGTGGGACTGGCTGCCCCTTTGGGCCGCACACGGTCTGCAGTACGCCATCTCCATCCTTGTCGGTCTGTGCTTTACCGCTCTTTGGGTCGTGGTCTTCCGTTTCCTGATCGTCAAGTTCGACTTTAAGACCCCCGGTCGCGAGGATGACGATGTTGAGGTCGAGCTCAAGTCCAAGGCCGACTACAAGCAAAAGCAGGGCGGTGCTGCTGCTGGCAAATCGGTCGCCCAGAGTAAAGATGATGAGCGCTTGGTGCTTGCCGAGAACATCCTCGATCTGCTCGGTGGCACGGATAACATCATCGATGTAACTAACTGCGCTACCCGTCTGCGCGTTAACGTCAAGGACAAGAGCGTCGTTGCACCCGAGGCTTCTTTCAAGGCGATCGGTACGCATGGCTTGGTGGTCCAAGGTCAGTCCATCCAGGTCATCATCGGCCTTACCGTCCCGCAGGTTCGCGAGAAGTTCGAGAGTCTTCTGAAGTTCGAGACTCTTCTGTAAACCATCGTTCATCGAAAAATCGGCCTTGCAGAGCCGGTATGCACCGCAAGGCCGATTCTAGAGATAAAAAACTCCACTTCTAGGTAACAATTCCAAACCGTACAGGCCGCGTGCGGGGATGGATTGAGCAAGCGGCCAGAATGAGGAGGACATCATGTCCAAGAAAAACTATGCCGTGACCATTGCCGGCGGTGGCTCTACCTTCACTCCGGGCATTGCCCTGATGCTGCTTGAGGAGCGCGACCGCTTCCCGGTCAACAAGGTGACCTTCTACGACAACAACGCCGAGCGCCAGGAGATCGTGGCAAAGGCCTGCGAGATCTACTTCCACGAGAACGCTCCCGAGGTTGAGTTTAGCTACACCACCGATCCCGAGACCGCATTCACCGGGACCGACTTCGTACTTGCTCACATCCGCGTCGGCCTGTACGCCATGCGTGAGCTCGACGAGAAGATTCCTCTCAAGTACGGCTGCGTTGGCCAAGAGACCTGCGGTGCCGGCGGTATCGCCTACGGCATGCGCTCCATCGGTGGTGTCATCGAGATCCTCGACTACATGGAGAAGTACAGCCCCAACGCCTGGATGCTCAACTACTCCAACCCCGCGGCCATCGTCGCCGAGGCCTGCCGCGTGCTGCGCCCCAACAGCCGCATCATCAACATCTGCGACATGCCGATCGACCTCATGGATAAGATGAGCCGTATGTGCGGCATCAAGGATCGTCGCGAGCTGCAGTATAGCTACTACGGCCTCAACCACTTTGGTTGGTGGAGCAAAATCTACGACAAGGACGGCAACGACCTCATGCCGCAGATTAAGGAGCACATGGCTAAGAACGGCTACCTGGACGGCATCGAGCACGAGGCCGGTAAGGAGCAGCATGTCGAGGAGAGCTGGATTCACACCTTCGGCAAGGCCAAGGATGTCTATGCTGTCGATCCCGAGACGATTCCCAATACCTACCTCAAGTACTACCTGTACCCGGACTATGTCGTCGAGACGTCTGACCCCAACTACACTCGCGCCAATGAGGTTATGGACGGCCGCGAGAAGAAGGTCTTTGGCGCTTGCCGCGACATCATCGCCAAGGGTACTGCTAAAGACGGCGGCTTTGAGCCAGATGTACATGCCAACTACATCGTCGACCTTGCCTGCGCACTGGCCGAGAATACGCTCGAGCGCTTCCTGCTGATCGTTCCCAACGATGGTGCTGTGCCCAACTTCGACCCGACGGCCATGGTCGAGGTGCCTTGCATCGTCGGTTCCAACGGCTTTGAGAAGATCTGCCAGGGCCCGATCCCGCAGTTCCAGAAGGGCCTCATGGAGCAGCAGGTTTCCGTCGAGAAACTCGTTGTCCAGGCTTGGGTCGAGGGTAGCTACCAGAAGCTCTGGCAGGCACTCACGCTCTCCAAGACCATTCCTTCGGCAAGCGTTGCCAAGCAGATCCTGGACGAGCTCATCGAGGCCAACAAGGATTTTTGGCCCGAGCTTAAGTAAGGACTACTGTCTAGAACCCTCACGCATCTCTGCTTCATTTGCGCCGCCGCGGTGTCCGGATTCGCCCGGATGCTGCGGCGGCGCTATACTTATGCAGTTTGAAGTACCTGTACCAAAAGGAGCTGTCGTGTCCCTTTCCATCGGTATCGTGGGCCTGCCCAACGTGGGCAAGTCGACGCTGTTCACCGCGCTTACCAAAAAGACCGGCCTTGCCGCCAACTACCCGTTCGCCACGATCGACCCCAACGTGGGTATCGTCGATGTGCCCGATAGCCGCCTGCAAAAGCTTGCCGACATCGTCAACCCGGGCCGCATTGTGCCGGCGACGGTCGAGTTCGTCGACATCGCAGGCCTGGTGAAGGGCGCCAACGAGGGCGAGGGCCTGGGCAACCAGTTCTTGGCAAACATCCGCGAGACCGATGCTATCTGCGAGGTCGTGCGCTACTTTAAGGACCCCAACGTCATGCGTGAGGTGGGCCGCACGGGCGAGTTCGTCGATCCCGCCGGCGATGCCGACACCATCATGACCGAGCTCATCCTGGCCGACATGGGCACGCTCGAGAAGCAGCTTCCCAAGCTCGAGAAGGAGGCCAAGCGCGACAAGGAGCTCATGCCCAAGTTCGAGGTGGCCAAGCGTCTGCTTGCCTGGCTCAACGAGGGCAAGCGCGCCGCATCCATGGGGATGACCGACGAGGAGCGTGCTGCCGCCAAGGGCCTGTTCCTGCTCACTATGAAGCCCATCCTGTATGTGGCCAACGTGGACGAGGATATGCTCAACGACGACCTGGCGCCCATCGACGGCGTCAAGCCGCTGCCTATCTGCGCCAAGATCGAGGCCGAGCTTTCCGAGCTCGATCCCGAGGACGCCGTCGACTACCTGGAAAGCCTGGGCCTGGAGCAGCCCGGTCTGGACGTGCTCGCGCAGGCCGCTTACAAGTTGCTCGGTCTGCAGTCGTTCTTTACGGCCGGCGAGATGGAGGTCAAGGCCTGGACGGTTCGCCAGGGCGCGACCGCCCCGCAGGCCGCTGGCGTCATCCACACCGACTTTGAGCGCGGCTTTATTAAGGCCGAGGTCATTGGCTACGACGACTACATCGAGCTCGGCGGCGAGCAGGGCGCCAAGGCCGCCGGCAAGCTGCGTATTGAGGGCAAGGACTATGTCATGGCCGATGGCGACGTCGTGCACTTCCGCTTTAACGTGTAAGGACGACGCGCATGTTCAAATATGGCAAAAAAGCCGGCTACATGGGCATCGCGCTGCTGGTGCTTGCGGTGCTTCCGCTGGTGGTCGCAGCGTTTGTGATCCCCAACATTGGGTCCGAGGTGGCAACAAAGTTTAATGCCGCCGGCGAGGTGACGCGCTGGGGTAAGAGTTACGAGTTGCTGGCACTGCCGGTGCTCAATCTGCTGCTCGGCGTGGCGACGTATTTTACGGCGGGACGCCAGGCCAAGAACAATGATGACTCCGCCGCCATGGCGCGCATCGTGTGCGAGCGCTACCTGCGCAACGGTTGCATCACGGGTGTGTTCCTCAACGTGATCAACGTTTACTTTATGTACTCGGCGATTACCGGAACGGGCTTTGGCTTTGGTTTCTAGCTTGTCCTTTTAGGCAACGAGCCTGCACGCATATTCAATGGCTGCTGCGAGGCCGCCGCTCGATCGTGGTTGAAAGACTACATCGGCGGCGGCCTCGTTTTCGTATCCGGCGCCGCGAAGGCAGAGCGCGATACCGGCTTCTAAAAGGAGGGGCAGGCCGCGCTGGCTGGTTGCTATTACTACGGCCTGGTCAAGGGCGCAGCCGTGCGTTCGGCATTGAGCGGCGAGCTCGCCTCTCGCCGGGTCGGGGAGCAGTGCGGTCGCAACACGGCTCGATAGCAGCGTAAAGGCTGTGCGTTCGTCCGGGGAAAGGCATTCGGCCTCAACGACGACAAGCTTGGGCTGCGCGCCGTCTGAGCAGCGTGATTTCTGACGCATGCAAATTGAGCAAGCCGACATAGAAAACTCCTGTATATTCGGCAAAACGTAAACTATAGTTTACGTTTTTGTTTTGCTCCATTTCAAACTCGTCTGCATGAATGAGCATGCGAAACAGATTCTTGGCGAGCGAGTTGAGCGGACGCGCAAGGCCCTTGGTATCTCCAAGGTCGATTTTTGCGTGGCGACAGGAATCAGCCGACCCTACCTCGACCGAATCGAAGATGGGACGGCAAATTTCACGCTCAAGGTTTTATTTAAGATCGCGCCCGCGCTTGGCATGACGGTATCGGAGCTTCTCGAGGGCATCGAATAGGGGATACCCGTCGAAAACTGAATTACACCATCGGGATACGGTCGTGATTGACTTGGCTGTAGAACAGGCGTTGAATCTCTGCCGCATCACGTGACTGGCCGAGTGCCCACATGGTTTTGGCCACGAGCGTCTCGGTTGTCATATCGTCGCCGCGTAGAATGCCCGGATGGTCGGCGTAGGCACGGCCGACCTCATAAACACCCAAATCGAGGCCCTCCTCGGGGACCTGTGTGGTCATAACGACGGTGCGACCCGAATTGACCCAGCGGAAAATTGCCTCTTGGAATGACTCGCCGGACTCGCCAAACTCGGGGATACCGCCAATGCCAAAGGTCTCCAAAATCACGGCGTCGTAGCTATCGGCAAGGGCGTCAAGGATACCCGGGTTTACGCCGGGCGTCAGCTTAAGGACAAACACGCGCGGGTCGATGCTGTCGTAGAAACTCACCGGGTTTTCGCCCTGATGCGTGCCGTGAAGCCCGTTGCGCACGATGCGGTCGTTGCGGATGTAGGCAATGGGCGGATAGTTGACGCTAATGAACGCGTTAAAGCTCATGGTGCGCTGCTTGCGGGCGCGCGTACCGGCAATGGCGACGCCGCCAAACACGATAGAGACGTCGTGCGAATGCTCATCGAGCGCATAGAGCAGGCTCTGGTACAGATTGAGTTTGGCGTCAGTAAAAGGGTTGCCCATGGGCTTTTGCGAGCCGGTGAGTACGATGGGCTTGGGACTGTCCTGAATCAGATAGGAAAGCGCTGCCGCGGTGTAGCTCATGGTGTCGGTGCCGTGCAGAATCACGAAGCCGTCGTGGTCGGCATAACCCTCGACGATGACGTCGCGGATACGCATCCAGTCACTCGGGCGCATGTTGGTGCTGTCGATGTTCATGGGCTGCACGACGTCGAGCTCGCAGAGGCCCGAGATCTCGGGGACGCTCTGGGCGAGCTCCTCACCGGTCAGGGCGGGGGAGAGGCCGTTGCCGTCCTCGGTCGATGCGATGGTGCCGCCCGTGGCGATGAGAAGGATGCGCTTCATGCTGATATTCCTATCGTATTTGCCGCCGCAGAGGCGGAGTCGTTCGGCAGTATTGTGGCACAGGGCGTCCAATGTTCAAACGTATTACATCATCTGTAACGTCTGGTAACACTTCAATTGCCGTCAAATAGGGGCCCAGGTCGTGCGTTTGCCGTGCGCTGATGGCTGCGAGGGACGAGAAACCCCATATAACGTGTACACTATGGAAGTTATTTTCGTTCATTCACGCGGGTGGGCACCGGCTCCCCGCCAACAAGAGGGGGAACCATGGATCAAAAGGCTTCCGCAAAGGTCCTCGTACTCGACTTTGGTGCGCAGTACGGTCAGCTCATTGCCCGTCGCGTCCGCGACCTCAACGTGTATTCCGAGATTGTCCCCTGCGACATCTCGGCCGACGAGATTCGCGAGATGAACGCCTCTGCGCTCATCCTTTCCGGCGGTCCGGCTTCCGTGTACGCCGAGGACGCTCCGTCCATCGATCCTGCCATCTTTGACCTGGGCCTTCCCGTCCTGGGCTTTTGCTACGGCCATCAGATCACGGCCGTGACGCTCGGCGGCAAGGTCGGCCACTCCGAGGTGGGCGAGTACGGCCGCGCCACTATCACGCGCACGGCCGGCGCCAAGCTCTTTAACTCCACGCCCATGGAGCAGACCGTGTGGATGAGCCACCGCGACGCCGTGTCCGAGGTGCCCGAGGGCTTTACCGTTACCGCCAGCACCGACGTGTGCCCGGTTGCTGCCATGGAGTGCGTCGAGCGCAAGATCTTCACCACGCAGTTCCACCCCGAGGTCAAGCACTCCGAGTATGGTCAGCAGCTGCTGAGCAACTTCCTGTTTGAGATCTGCGGCCTGGAGCCCAACTGGAGCATGGACAACCTGGTCGAGACCATGACGGCTGAGTTCCGCGAGAAGGTCGGCAACGACCGCGTGATTCTGGCCCTGTCCGGCGGCGTCGACTCCTCCGTCGTGGCTGCGCTGGGCGCCCGCGCCGTGGGCAAGCAGATGACCTGCGTGTTCATCAACCACGGCCTGCTGCGCAAGGGCGAGCCCGAGCAGGTGGAGGAGGTCTTCACCAAGCAATTTGACGTCGACTTTATCCACGTTCATGCCGAGGACCGCTACGCCGAGCTTCTGGCCGGCGTGACCGAGCCCGAGGAGAAGCGCCGTATCATCGGTACGCAGTTCTGGAAAGAGTTCTTCGCCGTGGCGCAGCAGCTCGAGACCGACGGCAAGCCGGTCAAGTACCTGGCTCAGGGCACTATCTACCCCGACATCATCGAGTCCGGCGCTCGCAAGACGGGCGGCAAGACGGCCACTATCAAGAGCCATCACAACCTGATCCCGTTCCCCGAGGGCGTGCACTTCGACCTCATTGAGCCGCTCGACCACTTCTTTAAGGACGAGGTCCGCGCGCTTGGTCTGGCGCTGGGCCTGCCGGGTCACATCGTGTTCCGTCAGCCCTTCCCGGGCCCGGGCCTGGCCATCCGCATCATCGGCGCGGTCGACAGGGAGAAGCTCGAGATCCTCAAGAACGCCGATGCCATCGTGCGCGAGGAGCTCGACGCCTACAACCAGCGTCTGTTTGAGCAGACCGGCGAGCGCAACTCCGAGCACAGCTGCTGGCAGTATTTCGCGGTCCTGCCTGACATCAAGTCCGTTGGCGTTATGGGCGACGAGCGCACCTACCAGCGCCCGATCATCCTGCGTGCCGTCGAGTCCAGCGATGCCATGACCGCCGACTGGGCCAAGCTGCCCTACGACGTGCTGGCCCGCATCTCCGGCCGCATCGTGGCCGAGGTTCCCGGCGCCAACCGCGTATGCTACGACATCACGTCCAAGCCGCCCGCGACGATCGAGTGGGAATAACGGGAACTGGCTTCTGAACTCGCGTTTTGGTGCTGCCGAGTACCGCCTGATGCTGTTTCGGCATCGCCTCAGAACAAAGCCACCAGCGAAATAGTGGGAATAAAAGCCCTCGAACCCTCTGGTTCGAGGGCTTTCTTTTTGCCTCCCTACCTGGGAAAACGGTTCAATTATTCCCGCATGCCCCTACTGGGCGGCACGGCGGAGCACTCGGCGGTACGGGAATAATGGGGCCCTGCGGGAATAATTCACAATTCGGGTCCCCCGGGGGCCGATTTCGCGCGGGTGAAACTGAGTTGAAACTGCGAGGCGGATTCAAGCCCTTTTCAATTGCATTTGCCCAGGTCAACAAACGGGAATAATAAAACGCGGAAATCGGTTTCCGCAGTTTCGACAACCCCGAATGCCGCCGAATAACGCCGTGTATCTTGCTGTATTTTGGCGCGCAATTATTCCTCGAACGGGGCTTCCGGGGTGCCGATTTCATACGGGAATAATGGAACAGCCTCCGGAGAACCGGAGGCTGTTCGCAAGGAAACGTCAATTCACCTGGGAAGATGTCAGAAAGAGGCTTTCCAGTCGGCGTAAGCGTCCTCGTCGAGTTCGCCGCGCTCGAGCTCGGCGCGCTTTTCGGCCCAGGTCTTGATCGACTGCGCGAGCTTGGGGGCATGCGGCGCCCTGGGGTCGACCGCCAGGCCCATGCCGTCCTCGCTGGGGACGAGGCCGTAGCCCTCCTCCAGCTGCAGCAGCAGGGCCATGAGGTCTCGAGACGTCTCGACGCCGTAGTCCTTGAGCGCGCCCTCGGAGACCTCGAGCGCCTTCGCGATCTTCTCGAGCAGCTCGGGCTTAACCGCGCGGATGCCGCTCTCGTAGTGTCTGATCGCGCCCTCGGTGAGCCCCACGGCATCGGCGAGCTGGGCCTGCGTAAAGCCCTTCGCCTTGCGATGCCGCCGAATGTTGTCGCCTGTCGCCATGTGCCCTCCTATAGATTTCGTCGGCGACCATTCTATCAGCGTACGAGTTTGTACGCAATTCTATTGACAGTACAGATACGTACGATTATTCTCGGGAATACGAGCGTACGTATACGTACGGATAGATAGGAGGTCCAAGATGGAACAGCCGGTGGCAAAGACGCCGAGGCCGAGCATGCTCACCGCCGACGAGGTGGCGGAGCGCCTGAAGATCAAGAAAGGCAGCGCCTACGAGGTCATCCGGCGGATGAACAAGGAGCAGGAGGCCCTCGGGCGCGTGGTGATCCGCGGACGCGTCCGCAGCGACCTGTTCGATGCCCGCTACTTCCCGGAGGTCAACGATGCCAGCCTATAAGGACAAGAGGACGGGGCTCTTCTACGTGCAGTTCTACTACCGCGACGCGCGCGGGGCCAAGCGGCACAAGACGAAGAAAGGATTCCAGACCGAACTCGAGGCGCTCCTGTGGGAGAAGAACTTCAAGGCGCTCAAGGACGACGCCATGGACATGACCTTCGCCGACTTCTGCAAGGTCTACGAGGCGGAGGTGAGGCCGAGGGTCCGCGAGCACACCTGGCTCACCAAGGAGAACATCATCCAGAGCAAGCTCCTGCCGTTCTTCGGCGACATGCGCATGTGCGACATACGGCCCGTCGACATCGTCAGGTGGCAGAACTCCCTCACTGGATCAACAAGGGCGGACGGCGACGGCTTCAAGCCCACGTACCTGAGGATCATCAACAACCAGCTAAACGCCATCTTCAACCACGCCGAGCGCTACTACAGCCTGGAGAAGAACCCCGTCCACAAGGTGGACAAGATGGGCAGCAAGGAGGCCGGCGAGATGCAGTTCTGGACCAAGGACGAGTACCTCCGCTTCTCGGAGGCCATCTCCGACAAGCCGCTCGCCTTCTACGCTTTCGAGGTGCTCTACTGGATGGGCGTACGCTGCGGCGAGCTCATGGCGCTCACGCCCTCGGACTTCCTGATGGAGACGTCGGAGCTGCGCATAAACAAGTCCTACCAGCGCCTGCGCGGCGAGGACGTGATCACGAAGCCGAAGACGCGCAAATCGGTGCGTACGATCAAGATGCCCGCGTTCCTCCGCGACGAGATGGCGGAGTTCATCGAGATGCGCGATGACGTGGCGCCCGACGAGCGGCTCTTCGGCTTCACGAAGCACTTCCTCGTGCACGAGATGGACCGCGGCTGCAAGGCGTCGGGCGTCAAGCGGATACGCATCCACGACCTTCGCCACAGCCACGTGAGCCTGCTCATCAACATGGGCTTCTCCGCCCTCGACATCGCCGAGCGCGTGGGACACGAGGCCATCGACATCACATACCGCTACGCGCACCTTTTCCCCGCCAAGCGCGCGCAGATCGCCGACGCGCTCTCCGAGCTGAGGGGCGAATAGGATGCCGTGCGAGAACAGCGCCCGCAAGCGCAGCAAGACGATGGCGTTCCGCTGCACCCCGGAGGAGTACGAGCTGATCGCCAACATGGCCGCCTGGAGCGGCATGAGCAGGCAGGACTACATCATGGCGAGGCTGACCGGGACCGAGATAACGGTGAGGCCGTCGTCGCGGACGCAACGGGCGCTGCGCGACTCCATGAAGGGACTGGCGGAGCGGCTCCTCGCCGTGTGCGACGCCGATGAGCTCGATGCGGACCTCCAAAGGCAGCTCGCCCTGGTCATGGAGATCTTCAACGGGCTCGGCGAGGCGCCGCTGCCCGGAAGGCGCGCAAAGCGCGAGAAAGGGCCCAGCGACGATCTCTTCGGGATGTCTCGATGCTAATCCCGGGCCGCGATTGGGAGACGCAACCGCTTCCGGGCGCACGCGCGCGGGCCGGCGCGGCGAGGGACCGCAGGCGCGATGCGTGGGCAACCAAGGCAATCAGAGGCAACTTGATGAAAAAGGTATATACTATTTTCATCAAAAAGGAGGAACGCTATGACAGAAGCAGAAGCCATCGCTAAGCGCATAGAGAGCTTCGGCGCCGGCAAGGCCTTCACAGCCGCCGACTTCTCCGACGTCGCAGGCCGACGCAACGCCGCCAACGCGCTCGGGCGCTTGCATGCAAAGGGAGGGATCGCCCGCGCCATCCGCGGCGTCTACTACGCGCCGGAGCGCAGCGCGCTCATGGGCACCGAGGTGCCGGCCAGCGCCGACGAGGTCGTGCGCGCCGTCGCCCGTGCCAACAAGTGGATCGTCGCACCGTCCGGCGACGCGGCGCTCAACGCGCTGGGCCTCGACACGCAGGTGCCCGCTAAGCTCGTCTACGTCAGCAGCGGCCCGTACAAGCGCTACGAGTACGGGCCGTACGATATCGAGCTCCGGCACCGCGCCAACCGCGACCTGCTCGACTGCTCGCAGATCACCTGCACCATCGTGCAGGCCCTCAAGGCGCTCGGGCGCGAGAGCGTGGGCGACGAGGAAATCGGAACGCTCGCGCGCAACCTCACGGAGGAGCAGGCCGGCGCGTTCCTGGAAGAGTCGGCGGGGCTCACATCCTGGGTCGCCGACGCCGCGAAGAAGATATGGGAGGCGAGGCATGGACAGGATCGCTAGGGCCTCGACCGGCGAGCGCAGGCTGGTCTTCGAGGCCGCCGCGCAGAGGATGGCGCTTGCGCCGGCCGTCGTCGAGAAGGACTTCTGGGTGTGCTACACCTTGGACCACCTTTTCCACAGAAGCGGCTTCGCCGAGTCCATGGTGTTCAAGGGCGGCACGAGCCTGTCGAAGGCTTTCGGGCTCATCGAGCGCTTCTCGGAGGACATCGACCTCATACTCGATTGGCGACTCCTGGGCTACGGCGAGGACGAGCCGTGGGAGCCGCGCAGCAACTCGGCGCAGGAGCGGTTCAAGGCCGACAGCATCGAGCGCGCGAACGCCTTCCTGGCCGACGCCTTCGTCCCGAAGCTCAGGGCCACGCTCTCCGAGTCCCTCGGCGCCGAAGCGTCCGTTAGGCTCGGGGCCGAGGAGGAGACCGTGTACTTCGACTACCCGCGCTCCTACGAGTCGGCGGGCACGCTCGACACCATCAAGCTGGAGATAGGACCCATGGCGGCATGGTCGCCCTCCGAGGAGGCGGCGATAGCCCCGTACGCGGCGGACGTGGTTCCGTTCGGGCCCGAGCTGTCGACCACGGTGCGCACCGCGAGTCCCGAGCGCACGTTCTGGGAGAAGGCCACCATCCTGCACCAGGAGGCCAACAGGCCCGAGGGCAAGGCTATGCCCAGGCGCTACTCCCGCCATTACTACGACATGTACCGCCTCGGCCACTCGTTCGTGCTCGGCCGCGCCGTCGCGCAGCCCGGCCTCCTCGAACAGGTCGTCAGGTTCAAAGAGAAGTTCTACCGCACGCCGTGGGCCAAGCTGGCCGACGCGAGGCCCGGCACGCTCAGGCTCGCCCCTCCAAAGGACAGGCTCGACGAGTTGGCGGCCGATTACGCCTCGATGAGGCCGATGCTGTTCGGCGGCTACCCGAGCATCGATGAGATAGTCGCCTACATGGCGGAGCTCGAGGAGACCATCAACGGGCTAAGCTGATCAAGGGCGCCCCAATTCCGGGCGCCTGCCGGAATCGAAGAGGCGGGGCGGGCAACGCGACGGCTTTCCCGCCGAGAGCGGAGCGTTCCCTTTCGACGGGCGGCGTTGAGAACAGGCTCTTCTCGCTTATCGACCTCAGGGCCAGGGTGCCCTCGACGTCGAGCGGGTCCAGCTGGTCGGCGTGCGCCAGGGACTCGAGCAGCTGGTCCAAGCCCCTTGCCAGCCTCCCCGCATCGCTCACGGCATCGATCAGCTCGATGCGCTCCATCTTCTCTTCGTAGCCCATCATCTGCTTTCCTCCTTCTCTCAACGGACGTGTTGCACAGCCCTGTAGCCGTTCCGCGCGGAGGGCCGCCCCGCCGCCAGCGGTCCCGCGCGCATATCGGCCGCAAGCGGCACGGGAAAGCCGTCCGTCCCGATTCATGCTGCGGCACTGCAACCTGAGGTCACGCCGCCGTCCCCGCCGCGATATCATCACCAACCCCCCACGAGAGCCCCAGCAACCGCCGACGGGTCGCATCCCATGCCCGGAGGGTCTCGGCGCCCACGCCGGATTCCATGCCGCACGCCTCCGCCCCTCCGACCTGAAACCCGCCCCGGCGCTCCTTGGACGCGCAGGGTCGCACGCCGGCGGGCAGCCAGCAAGGGCCGCGACACTTTTTCGGGTTCTTCGCCCCATGCGCTCCGCGCGCGAACAACGCGAAAAACTGCCGTCGGGAGACTTCTACAACCACGCCCGACTTCGCTTCCTCCCTTGCAGGCACGCCCGCGCTGCATGCGACTCACGCGGCGCAAGGCACGCCACAGGGGCGGGCCTCAGAGTCTAAGGAGCAAGACATGAACGACATGAAGGAAAAGGCGATGGGCGCGGTCAGGACCTTCCTCGAGCGCAAGGGCTACGAGATCGTCGACGAGGCCTGGCAGGGGCCCGAGGGCATCGGCGGGATCGACCTCGTGGCGGTGGACGAGGACGGGACCCTGGTCTTCATCGACGCCACGGTCCGCATCGGGACGGACGGCTTCCCCGAGGCCCACAGGGCGCGCGGGCTGCGCGAGGCGCTGGCGGCGACGTGGCTCGCCGGCAACAGCGACGACTACGCCGACCCCCCGGTCCGCTTCGACGAGGTGGCGATGATGGTCGTCAAGGAGAACCGAGCGCTCCTGCGCCACCACGTCAACTGCTTCGGCGAGATGGAGCCGCTCTCCTAGGCGGCGCGCCCGGCCCCGGGCTCCCGGGGCCGGGCTTCCCCGAAACCCGGCCCCTGTACCATGAAAGCGTACATATCCGTACGTTTTCATGGTACACTCCGTTTGTCGGACAAATCCGTACGGTTTTGTCCCGACGCTCCGAGACTCGGGGCGCGCCGGACCGGATGCGGCGAGGCGCGCCCCACGCTAGAGAGGACGCGACCCATGCGCACGATAGCCATTTCCAACTACAAGGGCGGCGTCGGCAAGACGACGACCGCCGTGAACCTGGCGGCCATCTTCGCCGCCCGGGGCCTTCGGACCCTGCTCGTCGACCTCGACCCGCAGGCGTCGGCCACCGACTTCTTCGGCCTCTACGACCGGGCCGCCTCCGAGCGGCGCACCTCTGTCGAGCTGCTCTACGGCGGCGCGCCCGTGGAGGAGGCCGCCTACGCGGCGGCGGAGAACCTCGACGTGGTGGCCTCGACCATCGACCTCGTCGACCAGAACGAGATGCTCCTGCGCGAGCAGCGCCTCAAGTTCGCCCTCGACGACGCCTCGGGCTCCTACGACGTCTGCCTCATCGACTGCAGCCCCGTGATGCGCAGGCTTGCCTTCAACGCCTACCTCGCCGCAGCGGAGGGCGGCATGGTCGTCATCCCCGTGAAGCTCGACTCCACCGTGATGCGCGGCACGGCGCTCACCGTGGAGGCGACGCGCTCCATCGCGGACGCCCTGCGCATGCCCACGCCCAGATGGAAGATACTGCGCACCTGCGTGCCCGGCCGCATGACCAACGCCGAGGCCACGGGCGCGGCCGTGCTCGACGGGTTCTTCCCGGACGAGCAGTTCGAGACGGTCATACACGCGAGCAGCAAGGTCTGCGAGGGCAGCTGGCAGTGGAAGCCGGTGGCGGCCTTCGAGCCGGGGAGCCGCCCCGCGCGCGACTACGAGGCTCTCGCCGACGAGGTGTACCGTGAGCTCGCCTAGCCAGGTGGCCGCGGGCTTCACCATCACGGGGCTGCTCGACGGCGCGTCGCGCACCCGCGGGCGCTACCCGGTGTCCGAGATAGCGGTGGCCGACATCGCCGACCACCCGGCGAACGCCGCGTACTCCATGGACCCGGCCGGCATAGCCGAGCTCGCCGAGTCCATACGCCAGGACGGCCTCACCGACCTGCCGCTCGTGCGCAAGGTCGGCGACGGCTCGTGGCAGATGGTCTCCGGGCACCGCCGCAAGGCCGCCTACGCGCTGCTCGCCAAGGACGACCCCGCCTACGAGAGAATGCCCTGCCGCGTGATCGAGGGCATCGACGACGAGCGAGCGGTGACGCTGCTCCACGCCGCGAACTACTTCACCCGCGCGCTCACCGTGACCGAGCGCGCCGCCGCGACCGAGGCGCTCAGGGGCGACGCCGTGCGCCTGCGCTCCGAGGACCCGTCGTTTTCCGGCATGCGCGTCGACGACGTGAAGGCCGCCATCATCGAGCGGCAGACGGGCCGCAAGGTCTCCGGCAAGACCATCGCGCGCGAGGAGAGGCTGGCCCGCAGAATCGCCGAGGACCTCTCGCCCGAGTGGGCTGCCGAGGCCGACCGAGGCAACCTCAGCGCCGAGGCGGTGCGCTCGCTCGCAGACATGCCGAAGGAGCGCCAGGCGGAGATGCACGCCGCCATGGAGCCCTGGCGGCGCACCAAGCGCGAGCTCTCCGACTACGTGAGGAGCGAGAGCAGAACGCAGGCCGGCCCTGACGGGCGCATCTCCAAGGCAGCGAGGCTCGTCGCCGACTTCCTGGAGAGCCCGCCCGAGAGCCCGAGCGCGGCCGACCTCTCGCTGCTGCGGGAGATGGCGCTCATGACCGCGCCCTACGCGGAGGCGGGCGCAGGAGCCCAGAAGGTTCGAAGAAGGGCCTCACACTCGAAATCCAGCAAGTAGCCTATGGCGTCCGACATCGCGTCGGGCGTCCATAGCACTTGGGGACCGGGCGGCCTCGGACCCGTCATGCCGCGGGCCGTTTGGGAGCCCGCTTTCGCGAGGCCCGGTCCCAGAGGCGGCGCCCGAGCCGGGCCGCCGCCTGCGGGGGATCCCCCGCGCCCCTAGAGAGACGCGCCCGCCGCACGGCGAGCCCGAGGAAAGGAATCCGCCATGGAAGAGGAAGCCGGCGCCGCCAAAGGCAAGGAGCGCCGCGTTACGTTCCGCATGGAGGGAGGCGACTACGACGCGCTCTGCGAGCGGTGCGAGCGCGCCGGCCTCAGCAAGTCGGAGTACCTGCGCTACCTCGTTCGCATACCGCTGTCGACGGAGGCCAACGCGGGAGACGAGCACCGCATACTCGTGGACCGCAGGGCCCTGTGGGCGATGTCGCGGGAGCTCACGAAGTGGGGCTACCACTACAACCAGGCCGTGCACGCGATGAACCTCATCAACTTCCACGCCCGCCACGGGCGCGTCGACCGGGACCTCGTCGCGGAGAGCATCCCGACGATTGAGCGCGAGCTCGCCGACGTGAACGCCGCGGCCCGAGAGATGGCGGCGGAGCTCGGTCGCATCGGCGCCGACTCGCTCGTGGAGGGCTCGCCATGCCGATCCTGAAGCCGATAAGCGGCCACGGCTCGACGGGCGGCATCCGCCGCTACCTCGAGAAGGGAGGCCGCGCCCTGGCGCGCGACCTGTTCAACCTGAGCTACGACGAGCGCAACGCCGGCGCGCTGGGGGAAGACGCCAAGGAGGCCTGCGCCTGGGACGCCGAGATGGACGCCACGCGCGCCGCGTTCGGCACGGACGCCCCCTGGAGGGGAAAGCCCGCGCGTACGTTCAAGCACTGCGTGCTCTCACCGGACCCCGGCGACGACATCGACCTGGGAGCGCTGCGCGAGCTCGCGTGCTCGTGGGCGCTCAAGCACTTCGGCGACCACGAGATCGCCATCGTCTACCACGACGACAACGCCCGCGGCATACCGCACGCGCACATCGTCGTGAACAACGCGAACCTCCGCACCGGCTACCGCATGCAGACCCAGCACCCCGAGGACCTCAACCGCGACCTGCAGGACATGGCCCGCGAGCGCGGGCTGTCGGGTCTCTCCAACGATCGGGCGCCCGAATCCCCCTCGAGGGCGCGCGGGCATGCCGGCGCGGGCGGGCCCAGGAGCCGCAGGAGCGTCTACCTGGGCCGGGCCGAGAAGGAGATCGTGCGCTCGGGCGGCTACTCGTGGGTCGGCGACATCCGCGCCCGCGTCGCGCTCGCCAAGACCACGGCGCGCGACGAGGCGGAGTTCCTCGGCGTCCTCGACGCCCTTGGCGTGCACGTCGCCGACAACTCGGCCAAGGCGCGGCGGGACGACTGGGTGTTCAGCCTGGCCGAGGAGCCGTCCAAGAAGGTCAGCGGCGAGCGCCTGGGGTTCGTCTACGGCAAGGAGATGCTGCGCCGCCGCTTCGAGCGCGAGGGGGCCTACCGCCCCACGGACGCGAGCGCCGCGCGCATCCGCGAGACCGCCGAGCGAGCCCTCGAGCTCAACGACCTCTCGGAGCTGAGCAGGCTCTCCTCGGCGCTCGAGACCTGCGCGAAGTTCGACGTCGAGTCCATCGAGGAGTTCGGTCTCAGGATGTCGACGCTCGAGCGGCGCGGCCAGGCGGGCGGCGAGGGGTACCGCCGCCTAGAGACTGCGCGCGCCTACATGGCGGAGAACGGGCTCATGCCCCTCAAGACCCGATACGGGAACGATGGCGGGCGCGGTGCGGCCGAGGGAAGCTTGCGCGACGGGCGCCGCGGGGACGAGCAGCAGCGCATACTCGTCGCCGAGCGGCAGCGGGCCCAGCAGGACCAGCGCAGGGAGAGAGGCCGGAGATGATGGTGAGGATAGAGTACGAGGGCGGCAGGACGACGCTGTTCGACACGCTCTCGTTCACGGAGGGCTCGCCGTTCACCGGCGCGAACATGCTCACGGAGTTCGAGTTCGAGATGAGGGATGAGCCCGAGAAGGGGCTCTGGCTCACGGCGAACTGGCACCAGATGCGCGACGACTGGCGCGCCGACGCGCCCGCGGACGGCATACCGGCCGCGCGCAGGTCCCGCGGCTGGCGCTTCATGCTGGCATCGGAGGCCGAGCTCGGGCGCGCCCGGCGCGTCCTGCTCGACGGCGACGAGGCGTTCGCCCGTGTGCGGGGATACCTGTGCGACGCGGCCGCGATCGGCGCCTGCTACCGCGAGCACGTGGGCCCTCCCTCAAAACCGCTGAAGTCGCAGATAAGGGACCTGCAGCGCGCTCTGGGGAGGGCGGAGGTCCCGGGCGTGCCCGACGAGCTAGCGAGGCTGCTCGCGGAAGAGAAGGAAGAGGGCGCCGAGGAGGGCGTGCGTAAGGTCAAGGAAGATTGGGGTGACGTCGATGAAGAGGCTTGGTAGGTTCCTCATGGCGGCGCTTAAGGTCACGCTGGGCTTTTTCGTCTGGCTGTTCCGCGCCGTGTTCAAGTGGGTGATGTGAGAAGAGGCGGGCAATTGCCCGCCTCTTCTTCTTGGCTTCTAATCTTTCTTATCGTCGATGAGCCAGCAGTCGGTTCCGTCCGTGAGCAGCGTCCTGGCTGTCCGGGATGCCGCTGCGATGCGTTCGATCTCGCCTTTTCGATCTTCGGCTTCGGACCTCAGTTTCGACTCTCCCGAGCGTAGGCTCGTGCGCATCTCGACCTTAGCCTCGAGGAGCTGCTCCTTTGCGGCGGCTCTAGGCGTCTGAGAGACCAGCCTCTTGAGAGCGTTCCCCTGGGTGCCGCGAGGAAGCGCGATGGGCGCCCCCTTCATACCCCCGATCTTCATCTCCATGAGCGCGGCGAGGACCTGCCTCTTTTTCAGGAAGCCCTGAGATTTGTCGAGGATCCGCTGCTCTTCGATGAGGGCGCTGCGGTCGTCCATACTGCCGTCGTAGTACATGCGCGTCATGGCGAGCGCCGACAAGGCCTGGAGGCACATGCCGAACTGAGCCTCGTAGGATTGGATCTCTTTAAGCAACGGTTCGAGGTCCTTCTCGCGCTCGGCGGCGCCCCTGACCCCGTCTTCGACGCCGGCGAGCTGCTCGGTAATCCAATCGATTACCTGGCCGACGTCGTTGTACCTGCCCTCGATCTCGTTTCTTGCCGCCTGGCGCGCCTCGGCGGGCTTTTGGAGGTAATCGTCATGAAGGGCTGCGTAGGTTCTGGCGATATCCAGGGCGTTTTTGACCTTCGCCTTCTGATCTCCGGCGATCATGGAGGCGATCGATTCCAGCTTAGCGTCGATGCGCTGGAGGCTGTCGCTGATTTCGGTCATGTATGCCTGGCCGACAACCATCGCCGCCGCGGCAAGGCCGATGCTGGCGATCTGCGCGGGGCTGACCCCGGTAGCTTTGAGCGAGACGTCGCCGCTCAGGCGACCCTTTGGGTCTCGGACGAGGGCCCTCACCGCTTCCGGATCCTTCTTCGAGGCGACGAGATCCTTAAGGCTGTAGCCTTCGGGGACCTCGACTTTGTAGAGCTGCTTTCCCTCGACGAGGTCTATGACGTCCGAGGCGAGGCCGAGAAAGGCGTCCGCCCGCTCTCCGATGCCGGCGTTGTTCTCTTTGCTCGTATTGGTGTTCGCGATGACCTTGATACTGTTGAGGTCATCGATCGCAACAACCTCGACGCTAATCGGCGCAAGTTCTTTGTCGCTCATGCTCTTAGCGCCTATCTCGCCTCGTCGGAGCGTGCCAGGACGTCCCATTTGTTGTACGAGCTCTCGGCCTGAAGATCCCTGACGAGGGCCTCATAGCGGCTCTTGAGGTCTTTTTCCTCACACGGGAAGAGCAGGATCATCATGGGTCTTTTGAACTTGAAGTCGGCGTAGACGTCGACGTTGCCGAAACCGCAAAGCTGTGTGTATATGCTGAAGCCCATGGATTTGCCGCAACCGACATAGACGTCCTCGTAGGCGGAAGGGTCTTTCTCTCGTGCCGATTTCATCGTGACAACGGCGTAGCAGCCGGCGATCGCCATGTACCCGTCGCTGAGGTCGGCTTCGCTGGAGACGTTGTTCTCAAAGTTCTCGAAGAACTCTTTTGCGGAAATCGGCGGAAGCGAGCTTGCCACGGCCTTCTTGCGGGATGCCTCGAGTGACTTTTGCTGCTCCTTCTTGTCTTTGATTGCCCGACCCTTTGAAAGGAATGAGTCCCTGGCTTCTCCCAGGCTATCTGCCGCCTGCTTCCCCCTTTGCTGCCCCCAGTCGATCAGAGCGGGCCCGTATTTGTTCACAGCGGGCTCAACGAAGGGCAGAACGTCTTTTCCGATGTCGATAGCCTTTTTGACGTCTTGCAGCTTAATCTTTCCCAATTGCGCACCTCTATTCATGGACAACCGGAAGCTTATCGAGAAGCAGCCGGCAGCGTCTTGTTTCTATCAAGTGCGTAAATTATCTCACCACATGCAAGACCCCTTGCCGAGATATAGCGGCAAGGGGTCGAAGGGCCATATTCGGTTGTAGTTTCGATCTGCAAGTCCTAGTCTCGGTCGTCGTCGCCGGCTGCGCAGCAGGCGTAGGCCGTGAGCGTGAGGAGCCCCATGAGGAGCCCTATTCCGAAGGGCGCGAATCCCATCCTTCCACCTCCTTCGCGTAGACGACGGTGCGCGAGTTGCTCGTCTGGTAGCTGCACGTCACGAAGGCCCAGGCCTGCGCGACGTCCGAAGGCTCTTCCAGGACGACCTCGCACCGGGACAATTTGTCCCCGAGGTAGGCGGCGAGCTCCGCCGCGTTGGCGAAGTCGGTCCGCTTGCCCTCTGAGCTCGCGTCGACCACGTCGGCCGCGAAGACCTTGAGCTCGATCGCCTTCTCGCGGGTGTAGACCCGGATGGTGCGGTGCCCCTCGGCGAAGTCGCGCGACGAGTACTGCGCGAGCGGCGCGAACATGGTGCCGTCGGACATGTGGTGCCCGTAGACGATGACGAGCGGGCTCTCGGCGCCCTGCGCGCACCCGGCGTCTATGTAGGGAGCGCCCCATGCGGAGCGCTCGCCGCCGGCGTCGTGCGTGAGGTAGAAGTCGGGCGATTCGGGCCGGCCCTGGACGATCGGGTAGTCGACGGTCGTGCCCGGCACGCGCACCCAAGCGACGACGGAGGCGGGAAGGGCGTCCCAGTCGATGCCGCCTCCCGTCTCTTGAGCCTCCATTGCCGCGTCCTCTTCCGCAGTGGGCACCTCGTGCACCTCGTACGGGTTCCTCTCGGGCAGCGGCAGGACGGCGAGCGCCCCCATCGCCAGCAATGCCACGGCAATGGCGAGCGCCGTGGCGGCTTTCCCTTTGTTCATGTCCTCCCCCGTTCGCAGGGGAGGCCCCGGGCGAGCGCCCAGGGCCTCCGGTTCGGTATCGATGCGGCGCCGCTACTCTTCCGGCTCTTCGGCAGGCTCTTCGGCTGCCGCGTCCTTGCTTGCGCCGGCCGTCCTGCGCTTGCGGTACGCGAGCGCTCCGCCCGCGCCCGCCGCAGCTGCCAGAGCGATGCCCGCGGCCACGGCGTAGCCGGTGCCGTCGGGGGCGTCGGCCCCGGTCTTGGCGTAGGGCTCCTCGGGGACCTCGGGCGTGTCGGGGTTGTCCACGACGACGCTCTGCTCGGCGGAGTCGATGTCCTCGTGGGCCGCAACGACGTTGCCGGCGGAGTCCAGGACCTTCTCGAAGACGACGAGCTCGTCTCCCTCGGCCAGGCCCTCGGTGTCGAACTCGAAGGTCACCTCGACGGTGTCGGAGGGCGCCTCGGGCTCGAAGGGCGTGCGCGCGGTCACCTCGTTGCCGTCCTTGTCGAGGAACGGCTCTCCGGTGCCCTTGTCCATGAGCGTGCCCACGGCGATGTAGGTCTCGCCGGGGACGAGGCCCTTGTAGGCCACCGTGTCGATGACCTTGGCCTTGCCGGCCTCGATGACCTGGTCGCCGTCGGCGGCGTCGGCCGCCTGCGTGCCCACCTCGACGGCGACGTGGACTGTCTGGCCCTCGTCGGAGAGGTCCGCGTGCGACGCCACCTCGGCTCCGTCCTTGCGTAGGCTCTCGAACACGACCAGGTCGCGGCCGCCGAGCAGGCTCGCGTCGAAGGAGATCTCGACGTCATGGCTGCCGGTCGAGAGCGCGGGCTCGAACTGGGCCTTGGCCTCCACGGGCTTGCCCGAGGCGTCGGCCACGGGCTCGCCGGTCGCCTTGTCGACGAGGGTTGCCGAGAGCTCGTACTCCTCGCCGGCCTTCAGGCCCTCGTAGGCGACCGCGTCGACGACCTTGGCCACGGCGTCGGCCGAGACGTCCTTGTCGCCGTCCGCCCCGTCCTTTGCTGTGGTGGAGATGCGCGGGCCCTCCTGGTCGTCGAGGCCCATCCACGCGGCCTTCGCGACCGTCGAGTCGCGATCGATCCAGAAGCTCCTCGTGATGAGCTCGAGGCCCTCGTTGGCATCGCAGCGCAGCTCGGTCATGGTGTAGGCGCCGTACGGCAGGGCCGCCAGCGAGTCGTCGACCGGCGCCGAGGAGCCGTCCTCGCCGAGCGAGAACCAGATGCCGGCCTTCGGGTCCATGTCGGCGACAGCAATCGGGCCCTCATGGCCGAGCAGGGCGTCGTTGGCGTTGGTGTCCCTCGAGTGCCTGTTCCAGCTGCTCGCGGTCGACGCGTCGCCGTTGCGGTCCGTGACCAGCACGTGAGTCTCGCCGGTGGCCGCGTTCTCGATGGCGAACGGGACCATGAGGCCGGCGTTGTCGGACTCGCTCTTCTTGGAGAGCTCGAGGTCGTTGCGCACCACCTGGTCGCGGAACTCGAGCGCGACGCCGTCCGCGGAGGCGCTCACAATCTCGCCGCCGGTGCGGACCTCGAAGGTGCGGGGCTCGCCGTCGGTCAGCAGGTAGCTCCCGTTCGTCGCCGTCTCCCGCACGTCGTAGGTTCCGTACGGCAGTGCGTCGGCCGCGGTCTGCGCGGTGTAGGCGCCGGCCTCGTCGTTCCATGCGGTGGTCAGCGTGGCCACGGCTTCGCCCGGCTCGCGCCATTCACCGTCAACGAGGACCTTGTGCGCCGAGCGGTTCGTGACGGTGAACTCGATCCCGTCGAGGCCGGGGTGCTCGCCAGGCGCCTCCTTGTGGCCGCTGCCCGCGAGCGCCTCGGACGCCTGCAGCTCCTTGTCGGACTTGGTCACCTGCACGCCGCCGCGGAAGACCTCGTCGGTCACGGGGTCGCCCGTGAGGTCGCGCACCTCGCCGGCCTTCACGGTGAACGCGACGGAGGCGTCGCTGGCGTCGTAGCCCTCGGGCGCGCCGGACTCGACGATACGGTAATTGCCCGCGGGAAGCGCGTCGGTGCCGGTCGCGGCGACGTGCGACCCGTCCTCGGGCGCGGTCTTGATCGTGGCGCATACCTCACCGTCGGCGTAGTACTTGCCGCCGACCAGCACGTAGCGGCCGGTCTCGTTAACGACGGAGAAGCTCGCGCCGTCGAGCGAGGCGTCGCCCTGGGGCTCCGCGCCCGCCTCGGAGTCCGTTTTGGCGACCTTGACTCCGCCCGTGGACCAGCTGAAGCTCACGAGCGTCTGGGAGCCGCCGCCGGTCCTGACGCAGAACGCCTCGAACCCGGCGGATACCTTGCCGGCGCCCGCCTTCATCTTGGCGAAGGTCCCGCCGATCAGCTCGGATTTCGCCCAGGAGGCGAACTCGGAGCTCGTGCCGTGCGTGGCCGCCGACTCGGACCCCGAGTAGGCGTAGGCGATGAGCACGTGGCTCGCAGCCGCGTACTTGGCGTCGTCCCAGCCGCCGCCATCGTACCAGCTGCCCGGGAACATCGACGCGTCGAAGCCGGGAGAGCCGAACGAGTACCAGATGGCCGCGGTCACGTCGCCGCTCGGCACGGGGCTCGTCGAGTAGGAGCCCGGCTCGGGCGTCGGGGACGAGGGCTCGGCGCAGTAGGCGATGTTGCCGTCGGCGCTCATCCACGTGGTGGCGAAGCCGCCGTATGGGATCTTGCCGCCGATGGACACGTCGACCGTGCTCGGCGCGGCGTAGGCGGGCGAGGCCGCCACGGAGGCGAGCAGCGCCCCCGCCGCCAGGATGAGCGCCATGGCGCATCGGAGGAGCTTTTCCTGCAGGGTGCAGTCTTTCGCTGCGTTCATCTTTCCGCCTCCCTATCTCTCGACGCTTCGCTGTGCGCGGGGCGCCTCGTGCTCGGCGGCGCGGCTCGCCTGGCGGGCGTGCTCGGCGCGCTCCGCGAGGTAGCGCGAGCGCCCTGCGTCAACGGCCTCCTTGAGCTGCGCCGGCATGACCTTCACGGTGTCCTTGACCGCGCGGCCGCCCTCGTCGAGTTCGGGCTGGCCGTCCGGGCCCATCACCGTCTTCCTCAGCCACACCTCGCGGTTCGCGAGCAGCGGTATGTCCCGGAAGTCGGCCCCCTTGAAGCGGCTCTCGTTAACGAACATGGGGCTGAACTCGTAGCCTCCCACGTCCATGCCGTCGACGACGGTGCCCTTGGGAAGGGTCGCCGAGTTGAAGGTCCTGGCCTCGCCGGTCGCGCGGTCGGTGTACTCGATGCCCTCGCGCACGAAGCTCTTGTGCAGCGAGAGGTACACGTTCTTCCTCTCTTCCATGTCTTTCCTCCTTTTCGTTTTCAATCGGTCCTTGTCTTCATCCGCCGGGACGCGTGCCCCGGCGCGGCGCCCCTATCTCATGGCGACCGCCCCCTTCCTCGCTTTTCCGCTAGAAGCCGCTCACGATGTCGCGCGCCCAGGAGCCGCTCTTCACGAGGGCCAGGATGAGCAGCACGCACATGGCCAGGTACTGCAGCGCGTAGGTGAGCCCGTTCGCGACCGCGTCGGCCGGGGTGCCCGTCCCGGGGTTCGCCCCGGTGAGCCCGCCGAGCACGAGCGGGAACGATATGAGCAGCACGAGGATGATGACGCCGGCGATGCAGACCGCCCCGAAGCTCTTCAGGTAGCCAAGGCCTATCTGGCGCGTGGCGTCCATGCCGAGGAACGCCAGCGGGATCGGGGCGAACGCGGCCATGATGTAGAGCTGGAGCGCGCGGGCCCAGCAGACCACGAGGGCGACGACGTAGGCCGCCAGCACCACGACCCAGCTGATGAGGCTCACGACGAGCATGGCGATGAGCGACGGGATGTCGTCGTCGGTGGTGACGACGGACACCTCGGGCAGGTCAAGCGCGCCTTCGGCGCCGAAGAGCGCCTCGACTCGGTCGATGGCGAGCCCACAGACCTCGTAGACGGACGCCATCAGGTCGAAGCTGTTCTGTATGAGGAACAGGAACACGGCGAAGAACACGAGAAGGAAAACGACCTCCTTGACGCCGGGAAGGCTCTGACTGCCGTCCATGCGCTGGGAGATCTCGATGAGCTTCAGGGTGAAGACCAGGCCGAGCACCCCGCACCCGATCGGCAGGATGGCCACCTGCCACACGCCCCTGGCGACGTCGTGCATGGTCAGGTCGCTCGAGCTCGTTAGCATGTGCGCGAAGTCGGCCGAGAGGATCCCGTTCGCGCCGATCGACCCGAGCACGCCCGTCTGCGCCTTGAACATCCAGTTGCAGCAGTCGCGCAGAAGGCCGCACAGCCACTCGTTTACGTCCCCGGCGATGTCGGCGTATGCCGGCTGCGCTGGGACGAGAAGGAGCGCGCAGAGGGCGAACGCCGTCGCGGCGGAGACGGCGAACGCCCTGCGGCCTCGCGCCTTGAGCGCCCTCATGGCTACATCGCCTCCAGCGAGCCGCCGCGCGAAACCACGGTGACCACCGTCGAGGCGGGGTCGTCGAGCGTGAAGGTCGTCGACGCGACGTTCCCGGCGTAGTCGAGCCACACCTCCTTGTCCCAGGTGGCTCCCGTCGCCTGCGGGGACACCTCCGCCGCCTTCCCGGCGACGGCCTCCTCGATGGCGGCGGCATCCGCGCCCAGCGCCTCGGAGAGGCGGTCGTCGGTGCCGGTCACGGAGAACGCTCCGTCTTGCGCCTTCTGGGGCACGTAGGCCTGCGTCAGGAGGTCGCAGGCCAGGGTGCGGGCGCCCCCGTCGCCCGAGACCTGGATGAGCGACAGGCCTCCCGCCTTGTCGCCGGTCCCCTTGACCTCGATGGGCACGCTGAGCACGCCGCCGGCCTCGGAGGGCTTCTCGGCCGAGAAGAACCAGGCGCGCTCGGTGCCGCCCGCGCTCTCCACCATGGCGCCCTCGACGATCCGCAGCGTGGCTGTCGGGTCGTCGGCGCCCGTCCATGCGGTGTTCCAGAGCGCCTCGGCGCCCGAGGCGGCCTTCCCGGTTGCCGCGTCGGCGCCTGCAGCCGCGGACTGCTCTTGCTCCTGCGCGCCTTCCTGCGCGCCTTCCTGCGCGCCTTCCTGCGGGGCGATGGCGCAGCGCGCCGCGCCCGCGCCGAGCGCCACGGTGAGCGCGCTTGCCGCGACGGCGGCCATGACCCTTGACTTTCCCTGCATTGGTTTCTCCTATCTCGCGGTGAGCGCGCAGCTGAAGCTGCCGATGCCGCTCGCTATGCGGCACACGTCGCCCGTTCGCGGCTCGTGTATGTACCTGTCGTCGCCGATGTAGATGGCCACGTGGCCCGAGCGGTAGAGGATGTCGCCGGGCTTCGCCTCCGAGAGCGGTATGCGCCTGAGTTCCTCGTACTGGGAACCCGTGTAGTGGCTTATGCGGATGCCCGCCTGCGCGTAGCAGTACTGCGTGAGCCCGCTGCAGTCGAGCGCCTTGCCGGGGGTCGAGCCTCCCCACACGTAGGGCACGCCGAGCTGGCTGTACGCCGCCTCGACGATCGCGTTCCCGTTCGCGGTCGAGTCCTTCAGGTCCTCGACCGTCATGGAGTCGAACCTGTAGAGGCCCCATTGCGCCATGATCGACTTCAGGGACTCGACGTAGGACGAGTCGGTCGCCCAGCCGGCGTCCTTGAGCCCCTCGGCCATCCTGTCCGAGTCGTGCCTCTCGATCGCCTCGCGGATGAGGGCGTTGCCCGAGTAGCGCTCCGCCTGCAGGAAGACCCTGCTGCGGAAGCGGATGCACTCGGCGTCGCCGGTGAAGCGGATGAAGCTCGCCGTGATCTGGGTGTGCTCGCCGGGCACGTACTCCTCGCTGGTGGCCCAGTTCGCCTTGCCGGCCACCTCGGGACAGCCCGCGTAGCCCGACCACCACTTCATGCCGAAGAGGTTGTGGTCGCGCTCTGCGAGCTGGCTCATGCGGTCGCCCTGGCCGGACTCCTGGATGATCTGCGCGATGGTGCAGCCCGCCGGGTGCCCGTACTCCTCCTGGCACTCGAGCGCCGCCTCGACCATCTCGTAGGTGATGTATGGAGGCAGGCCTTCCATCGCCTGCTTGTTGGCCTCGCTCTGCCAGAACCCGAAGAGCGCTGAGACAATTTGTCCCACCAGCAGGGCCCCCAGGACGAACGCCACGACTCCCGTCACAACGCCCGCTACGGGTATGCCGGCGCTGGCGATTGCCCCTGTGGTGCCCGCGGTTCCCTCGGCCGCTGCGGCTGCGGTGGCTGCGGAGGCGCCAGCGCCAGCCACCTGC
>OLRF01000694.1_pt1 | contig 40383 bp, 32 predicted proteins | sample 1672061 | NCBI WGS metagenome assembly OLRF01 (sample SAMEA3136641, study PRJEB25190) | human gut metagenome | reverse complement strand
AATGGAGGTGCGGCGAGAGCGAGAGGCCCGTGTCGCCCGAAAGGGCGATGATGTCGCCGCGGCGGACCTGCTGCCCGCGGCGGACGTTGATGCGCGAAAGGTGGCTGTACGAGGTTTCGTAGCCGTTGCCGTGGTCGATCACTACGGTCCGCCCCTGTGTCGAGTTGCGCGTGGCCACGTCGCGCACCACGCCGTCGGCCGTGGCGAAGACGCGGGACCCTTCGGGAATGGTGTAATCGACGCCCTGATGCGATTGCAGCGTCTTGTAGAAGGGGTGGATGCGCATTCCGTAGGAGGCCGTGAGCAGCGTGAGCTGCTTGTTGATGACGGGCTGTATCGAGGGAATCCGGTCGCAGTTGCGTCCGGCCGAGTCGATGCGCTCCTGCAGGGCGAGATAGGTGTCGTTGAGCTGTCCGAGCCGTCGCTCCATGTCGGCCACGCGGTCGCGCAGTTCGCGTTTGAGGCGGCGTGTCGAGCGGTCCACGATCTTCTCGTAGGTCAGGCTCTGCTGCCGTTCGTACTCCGAGTCGAAGTCGTAGGGGTCCGACTCGAAAAGAATGCGGAACACGCTGCGGTCGCGCGCCGCGAGGTTCTCCATGACCGTTTGCAGCGAGTCGTAACGCTGCGTGAGTGCCGCGTATTCGCTGCGCAGGCGGTCCGTCGAGTGCTTCATCTCGTATTCGAGCGGCGTGTCGAAGAAGAGCGAGAAGCCGATGTAGTAGAGTACGGCGGCTCCCAGCCACACGAACAGGTGGACCGTCGTGCGGATGATGCGCTGTTTGCGGCGGCGGCGCTTGCGCAGGCGTGCCAGATCCTTCTTCCCGGTCATCTCAGAGCGTTTCGAAATTGGTTTCGCGCAGACTTTCCATGAGGCGTTCGTACTCCTCGGCGGTCATGTTGCGGTTGAAATAGTTGATCGGATTGACGGGTACGCCCTTGTGGATCACCTCGTAGTGGAGGTGCGGACCGGTCGAACGGCCCGTGTTGCCCGTGCGGGCGATGAGCTGCCCGCGCCGGACGCGGTCGCCCGGCCGGACGAGCACCTCGCTCAGGTGGGCGTAGCGGGTCTTGTATCCGAACTGGTGGTCGAGCAGCACCTGCTTGCCGTAGCCTCCGTTGTAGCCGGCCGCCGCGGCCAGCTCCACCACGGCATCGCCCGTGGCGTAAACCGGCGTGCCGCGGTCGCATCCCAGGTCGATGCCCGTGTGGGCCACCACGCGGTGCAGCACGGGGTGGAAACGGCGCGGCGAGAAAGCGCCGATGTGGTTGCCGTGGAGCGCCACGCGGTCGATGGGCCAGATGGCCGGCACGGCCGCCGACAGTTGCTCCTTGTTCTTCGAGAGCCGCTGCAATTCGTCGAAGGAGACCGATTCGAGGTAGATCGTGCGGGCCAGTGCGTCCAGCTCCTTCCACGCGGGAATCATCAGGGGGGCGTAGTCGTCGCCGGCCAGCGGGGCGTATTTCGAATCGGGGTAGGGCTGCCACACCCCGGGAATCGAGAGCGTGTCGGTCGAGAAGAGCGCACGGTAAACGTGGTTGTCGCGGTGGCGGATTTCGTCCACTTTCCGCTGCGCCGTGCGGATGCGGTCCTGCAGGATGCGGTAGCGGATGACGATTTCGCGGTTGTCGCTCAGGATGCGATACATCTTGGGCGTGTAGAAGAAGTAGGAGAAGAGAACGTTGGCGATTGAGACGAGGATGAATCCGATGAGGATTTTGCGGATCAGCCGGTAGGTCCTCAGACGGAACGGCGCCGTGACGACTTCGCGCGTGAGCGCCGTCGCCTCGTGCGTGAGCGCCTGCGCTTCGCGGGCGAAGCGCTGCGTGCCGAATCCCTCCTCTTTTTGCTTCATCGCGGAAAAAACTGCCCTTTGCAAGGTGCAAATTTAACTTTAATTGTGTAATTTTGCAACCCGAAATCAAACGGGCAAATTCGGAAAAAAGTATATCTTGCAAATGGAATCGAATGAAATTCGCCGCGCCTTTCTCGACTTCTTCGCTTCGAAGGGTCACGTGATCGTGCCGTCGGCTCCGATGGTCGTCAAGGGCGACCCCACGCTCATGTTCACCAATGCGGGCATGAACCAGTTCAAGGATATTTTCCTGGGCAACGCGCCCCGCAAGTATCCGCGGGCGGCCGATACGCAGAAATGCCTGCGCGTCTCGGGCAAGCACAACGACCTGGAGGAGGTGGGACACGACACCTACCACCACACGATGTTCGAGATGCTGGGCAACTGGTCCTACGGCGACTACTTCAAGCGCGAGGCGATCGAGTGGGCGTGGGAGCTGCTGCACGACGTTTACAAGCTGCCCGCCGAGCGGATGTACGCCACGGTCTTCGAGGGTTCGGAGGAGGACGGCGTGCCGTTCGACGAGGAGGCCTACGGCTTCTGGAAGCGGTTCCTTCCCGAGGACCATATCATCCGCGGGAACAAGCACGACAATTTCTGGGAGATGGGCGAGACGGGGCCCTGCGGTCCCTGCTCCGAGATTCATTTCGACCTGCGGGACGAGGCGGAGATCGCCGCCCGTCCGGGCCGCGAGATGGTCAATGCGGGCCATCCGCAGGTAATCGAGATATGGAACCTGGTCTTCATGCAGTTCAACCGCAAGGCCAACGGTTCGCTCGAGGAGCTGCCGGCGCGCAACGTCGATACGGGCATGGGCTTCGAGCGCCTCTGCATGATTCTGCAGGGCAAGAAGTCCAACTACGATACGGACGTTTTCCAGCCTACCATCTGCCGCATCGCGGCCCTTTCGGGCAAGCGTTACGGCCAGGACGAGAAGTGCGACGTGGCCATGCGCGTCATGGCCGACCACCTGCGCGCCATCGCCTTCTCGATCGCCGACGGGCAGTTGCCCTCGAACGTCAAGGCGGGCTACGTCATCCGCCGCATTCTGCGCCGCGCCGTGCGCTACGGCTACACCTACCTCGGCTTCACGGAGCCCACGCTGTGCCGGCTCGTCGCGGGGCTGGTGGAGCAGATGGGCGGGCAGTTCCCCGAGCTGAAGGCCCAGCAGACGCTCATCGAGAAGGTCATCGAGGAGGAGGAGTCCTCCTTCCTGCGCACGCTGGCCACGGGTATCAACCTGCTCGACGGCGTCATCGAGCGCACGAAGCGCGAGGGCCGCGGGCTGATTTCGGGCCGGGATGCCTTCGAGCTCTACGACACGTTCGGCTTCCCGATCGACCTCACGGAGCTGATCGCCCGCGAGCAGGGCGTCGGCGTGGACCTGGCGGCCTTCGAGGAGGAGTTGCAGGCCCAGAAGGCGCGTTCGCGCAACGCCGCGGCCGTCTCGACCGACGACTGGGTGGAGCTGCTGCCCATCCGCGAGAGTGTCTTTACGGGCTACGACACGCTGACCGACGAGGTCCGCATCGCGCGTTACCGCCGCGTCGTGTCGAAGGGCCGCACGACCTACCAGTTGGTATTCGACCGCACGCCGTTCTACGGCAATTCGGGCGGCCAGATCGGCGACGTGGGGTATATCGAGAGCGCCGACGAGCGCATCGGGATCGTTTCGACCGAAAAGGAGAACGGGCTCATCATCCATATCGCCGCCGAGCTCCCCGAGAATCCCGGGGCCTCTTTCCGTGCCGTCGTGGATGCCGGGAAGCGGCAGTCGGCGGCCAACAACCATACGGCGACGCACCTGATGCACGCCGCCCTGCGGCAGGTGCTCGGCACGCATGTCGAGCAGAAGGGGTCGCTCGTGACGCCCGAGGTGCTGCGTTTCGACTTCTCGCATTTCCAGAAGGTGACGCCCGCCGAGCTGCGCGAGGTGGAGCAGTTGGTGAACCGCGCCGTGCGTGCCGATTATCCGCTCGAGGAGAACCGCAGCGCCACGAAGGAGGAGGCCGCTGCCGCCGGCGCGATGATGCTCTTCGGCGAGAAGTACGGCGACCGCGTCCGCATGGTCCGCTTCGGCGATTCGGTCGAGTTGTGCGGCGGAACGCACACCCGTTCGACGGGTACGATCGGATTCTTCAAGATTCTCTCGGAAAGCGCCATTTCGGCCGGCGTGCGGCGTATCGAGGCCGTCACGGGCGAGCAAGCCGAGAAGGTGATCTACGCTGCGGAGGACACGCTGCGCAATGTGGGCGAGTACCTGAACAACCCGCAGGTCCTGCAGGCCGTGAAGAAGATGCTCGAAAGCAACGAGACCCTCTCGAAAGAGGTCGAGGCCATGCGCCGCGAGCAGGTGGCGCAGTGGGCCGAGAAGATCGCCGCCTCGACGCCCGAGCGCGACGGAATGCATCTCTTCGCCACGCAGACCGACCGCCGGCCCGACTTCGTGAAGGATCTGGCGTACAGCCTGCGGGCCCGTTCGCCGCGGCTGGTCTTCGTCGTCGGCTCGCTCTGCGACGGCAAGCCGACGCTGACGGTGATGCTCGGCGACGAGATCGCCTCCCGCGGCGTGAATGCCGGGGCGGTGGTCCGCGAGGCCGCGAAGCTCATGCAGGGCGGCGGCGGCGGTCAGGCCTTCTTCGCCACGGCGGGCGGCAAGAACCCCGACGGGTTGCAGGCCGCCATCGACAAGGCCGTGGAGCTGATCGCCGCGCAGGTGAAATAGTTTTAGTGCCTTTCGCTGCCGGAAGGTACGGCCCAAAGCTCCGCATGTCGTTTTTTACGGGAACGACGTCCGGCTTCACGGAAACGGACCGCTTCGCGGATTTGCGGGCGCCGTCCCGTTTCCCGGCGTTCGGCCTCGCGTCGTTTTGCCCGCTTCAAGCGGGAGTGCGGAATGGAATATTGTGGAACAATATTAAAGACATACGATTATGAACAACAAGGTTCTTCTTATGATTCTTGACGGCTGGGGCAACGGCCGTCACGACAAGGCGGACGTCATTTCTACTGTCCATCCCGCCTACATTTCGGCCATGACCGAAAAATATCCCCATGCCGAGCTGCGCACCGACGGCGAGAACGTCGGCCTGCCCGACGGTCAGATGGGCAATTCGGAGGTCGGTCACCTCAATATCGGCGCCGGCCGCGTGGTCTATCAGGACCTCGTGAAGATCAACCGCGCCTGCCGCGACAACTCGATCCTGCGGAATCCAGAGATCGTCAAGGCGTTCGAATACGCCAGGGCACAGGGCGCGAATGTGCATTTCATGGGCCTCGCTTCGGACGGCGGCGTGCACTCCTCGTTCGAGCATCTTTTCAAACTCTGCGACATCGCCCGGGAGTACGGCGTTTCGGAGCGGACCTTCGTACACTGCTTCATGGACGGCCGCGACACCGACCCGCGCAGCGGCAAGGGCTTCATCGAGCAGCTCGAACGGCATCTCGCCTCGACGGGCGGCCGGATCGCCACGATCGTCGGCCGCTACTACGCCATGGACCGCGACAAGCGCTGGGAACGCGTGAAGGTAGCCTACGATGCGCTGGTCAAGGGCGTCGGCGAGGCGGCGACGGACATGGCCGGAGCCGTTCAGAAATCCTACGATGCGGAGGTCACCGACGAGTTCATCAAGCCCGTTGTACGCGTCGATGCGCAGGGACAGCCTGTCGGTCTGATTCGTCCGAACGATCTGGTCGTTTTCTTCAACTACCGCAACGACCGCGCCAAGGAGCTGACGATCGTCCTCACACAGGAGGATATGCCCGCCGAGGGGATGCACACGCTGCCGCTCTACTACTGCTGCATGACCCCCTACGACGCCAAGTTCACGGGTCTGCACATCCTCTTCGACAAGGAGAACGTGCCCGACCCCATCGGCGAGTGGGTCTCGAAGCAGGGGCTCCGCCAGCTGCGCATCGCCGAGACCGAGAAGTACGCCCACGTGACGTTCTTCCTCAACGGCGGCCGCGAGGAGAAGTTCGAGGGCGAGGAGCGTATCCTCGTGGCGTCGCCCAAGGTGGCCACGTACGACCTCCAGCCCGAGATGTCGGCCCCCGAGGTGGCCGACAAGCTGGTCGCCGCCCTCGGCGAGCGGAAATTCGACTTCATTTGCCTGAACTTCGCCAACGGCGACATGGTGGGCCATACGGGCGTTTACGACGCCATCGTGAAGGCCGTGAAGGCCGTGGACGGCTGCGTGGAGAAGGTCGTGGAGGCCGCCAAGGCCAACGGTTACGAAGTGGTGATGATCGCCGACCACGGCAATGCCGACAATGCGCTCAATGCCGACGGCACGCCCAATACGGCCCATTCGCTCAACCCTGTGCCCATCGTGGTGGTGTCGGACCGCGTGAAGTCGGTGCGCAACGGCATTCTGGCCGACGTGGCCCCCACGGTGCTGAAACTCATGGGGCTCGAACAACCCGCTGAAATGACGGGCGAGGCACTCGTCGAGTTTTGATGCCGCCGTGCGGCGATAGGGTTGGACGGACCGATACGTAGCCGTACCCGATATACCGATGCGCATGTCCGGTGCGGGCGTGCGTTCCGGTTCCGTTCTATTCGACACCCCGGCCTTGCACAGGCCGGGGTGTCGTAGGATAACGAGAGTGCGGAAAAAGCAAGTGTCCTGTTTACAGGCGCTATTAGCTCTCTTTTCTGCATGTGTTCGGAGCAATACGACAGCAAGTCGGGCAGGTTTGACGGTAAGTTCGGTTACTTATCCGTTGCTTGCCTGAAATGCTTTGTTTTGCATTAAGGTATTCATTTTCAACTTCTTGCATCGAAATTCCGCATAACAAATAACTTGGCTTAACGTTTAACAAACCCTCAAAGTTCAAGTTATCATGCAACGCAGCACGTTCAAAGTCCTTTTCTATGTGAAAAGGCAGTCGGAAAAACACGGTCAGGTTCCCGTCATGGGCCGTATCACCATCAACGGTACGATGTCACGGTTCAGCTGTAAACTCTCCGTTCGCACTTCTCTCTGGAAAGCCAAAGCAAACAAAGCCTCCGGCAGAAGTCTCGAATCCCAGCGCGTCAATGAGAAGCTGGAGAATATTAAGACCAATATCGGCAAGCCAACGTCTCTGCGACCGGGATTCGTATATCACGGCAGAAAGAGTCCGCAACGTTTTCCTCGGTATGGGTGACGACTGCTGTCTGCTGTTGCAGACTTTCGACGAATATCTTGCGGGCTTCCTCAAACGTGTCGGTAAGGATCGCGCTTATTCCACCTATGAGGATTACTGTCTGCGTCACAGCTGTCTTGCCGCTTTCCTCGAATACGAATACCACGTTAAGGACATTCCTTTCAAAGAGTTGAAGCGGGATTTCATCGAAAAGTTCGTCGTTTACCTCTCCACGGTAAAAGGTCTTGCTTCAGGGACGATCAGTGCCGGAGTCAAAAAACTGCGTCTGATGACCTATACGGCGTATAAGAACGGCTGGATTGCGCCGGGTTCCATGTCAGGCCCAAATACGCCGAACGACGTTATTTATCTGCTTCGGAATTGCAGGCCGTCATGGACGCAGAATTACCCAACTACAAAACAGGTATTAACCGGGACGCCTTCGTCTTCTGCGCTTTTATGGGTCTGAGCCATTCGGACGTTGCAAAGCTGACCCACGCAAATATTCATACGGATGGTAACGGGAATCGGTGGATTATCGACAAGCGTCAGAAAACGGGTGCGCAATTTCGGGTAAAACTGCTCCCCATAGCTGAAATGATCTGCGATCGTTATAAGGACCTGCACTTTGTAGGAAAACGGGTCTTTCCGTTCAAAGGTAACTACAAGACGCTGAACATGTCGCTGAGACAAGTTGCCAGACATGCCGGTCTGTCGTTCAATCCCACGATCCACATGGCGCGCCACACTTTCGCCACGACGGTCACGCTCACGCAGGGCGTACCTCTGGAGACAGTCAGCAAGATGCTGGGACATAAACATATCATCACGACCTAAATCTACGATATTCCGGGATGACGCCGGATTACTGCGCGACCTTGAAAACGCCGTCGAGTTTCTCGCTCAATGCCACCATATCCTGCCCGATCTTGTCGTTGGTGATTTTAGCGTACATATTTCCGCCGGCAGGAAATTTATCGCCGGAGATGGAAATCCGCAAGGCCATGCAAATTGTCCGAGGGCGAGCTATTTCCATCCCCAGAGTTTTGCTGGTCGCTACCGTCGGAATAGGCGGCATTCTGCGGCTCGGACACTACCCAACGGGCTATTGACTCTACGACACGCATATCAGCATCCCAAAGTAATCGGTTATCGCATTATCTGTTCAAAACCGTCGTCTGTTGTTTTTCTTCTCGTGGAGATAATTCAACTCGTCGCTGTAAATGTCCATGACAAGGCGCAGTATATTGTCAGCCAAAGCCGTTAATCTTGTATTATCGTTTCCAAGAGGTGTCGGATTGCCGGCACTTTGCACTTGGTTTGGGCGCTGACGTAGATCGCAGAGCGGTTACGGCAATCCACAGGCGCGAAAAAAGTCTGTCCGAAATCGGGCAGTAAAATTCTTTTTTGCCGGAATCCGGAAGGCTCCTTTACGGAACTCATTTGGGGATCAACATCTGTTTTTTCAGTCGTCGGTGCCGATGTGTTTTCCTCAGGAGCGTCCGTATTTTCCTCTTCCGGCTCGGGAATTTTGCAGACGACTTTCGAATCCAAAGGAACTTGTCCGGCGATCATCTGGCGCATCAGTTCCTCATCGGCTTCGATACGGGGATGCTTCGAAGGATTGGGTGCGGGATTGTTTTTTCCTTTAAATGAATCCATGATACAACGTTTTTGAGATTGATTGTTAGCTATACAGTCGTAAAGCGTGTGTGTTCGGTTTTATGTTTTGAACCATTCAAAATACCGTTTTCTATTTCATGCGATTTATATCGGAATAATGAACGGAATAAGAAAACCTGCCTTTCATGCTGCAAGATACAATCGACTGAAATACCTCGGTTCCGATGTTCGCTCCAGTCCGCACCGAGGGCTTGTTTTGGCGCCTACACGGTTTAATATTGCACCGGGAACAGCACTGTTCTCGGCAGTCGCAGCGAGGCATCCCGAAAACTTCGGTCAGAGATTCTCCGGTGCGGATTTTTGTTGTAGCCAGACAACAGCGAGCTGTACCTTTGTCGGACAAAGGTACAGCTCGCTCTGCAAGGCCGGATCGGAGTATAACCGCAGCCATTTTATAATCAAACGCATTGTCGCCGAAGAGTTCGTAGTCGTCAGACGCGACCCTTCGAAAGTTCAGTTTGTTGCCCGGCTGAACGACTTTTACTTCCAGTTTCAAAAGCTCGGGAACAACTATAACCAGATTGTAAAAGCCATCAACGCGCACTTTTCCAACGTTGCTATCCCGCATCAGATCGCTATGCTGGAGCAGCGAACCCGCGAGCTGAAAGCCCTCAGTATCGAGATTCTGAACCTTGCCAAACGAGCTGCGGAGTGGTTGCGAATATAAGATCGGGCTCCTCGCCCGGAGGGGCTTTGCGCTATAACAAAGAGAAAGTGGATAAGGATGAAGCCGAGGTGCTCTTCTGGCAGAAGATACTGGAGCCATACGATAAATGCGGAAGCCTTGATATTGACGCCTGCATGGAGAGCTTCATACCGTATCTCGAAACCAACCGCAGGACTACGAACACGGTCTTCCATGCCTCGCTGAACCCTTCACCGGAGGACAGGCTGACAGACGAACAGCTCCGGGACATCGCGCAGGAATACATGGAACTATGGGTTATGGCAACCAGCCCTACATTGTCTTTAAACATTAAGGACATCTCGCGCGAGCATCTCCATATCGTGTCGCTGCGGGTCGACGAGCGGGGGGGGTGGAAAATCAACGATTCGCATGAATACGACCACTCCATGTCCGTATTGCGGGAATTAGAACGAAAATACGATCTGCATCCGAGTATCAAGGGCGAGGAGTTGGCCTATAATGTGGGATTGCATAGGGCAAACTACAGGGAAGGCAATGTCAAACAGCAGATATCGTCCGTCGTGCGGTCGTGCCTGCGCAATTACAAATGCTCGTCCTACGGGGAGTTCCGCACCCTGCTGGAACGCTTCAACGTCTCGGTCGAAAGGCATACGGGAACCATCGACGGCAGAAATTACGCGGGTATTGTCTACGGCGCTCTGACCGACGACGGCTATGGAACAGGCCCCCCCCCTTCAAGTCGAGTAAAATAGGAAAAGATGTCGGTTATGATGCCCTTCAAAAGTATTACGGGAAGTCGAAGGCCGTATTAAAGGAAGAAGGCGCGCTCGACCGCCTGCGACAGACAGTCCGCGATGCCATGAGCCCCCGTAACACACGGGACGAATTCCGGCAGCTGTTGAAGGCTGACGGTATCGACACGATATTCCGTATCAACCCTGTGGGCAGAATCTACGGTGTAACGTTCATCGACCACGAAGCCGGCATCGTCGCCGACGGGTCGGTGCTGGGAAAGGTGTTTTCTGCCAACGTTTTCAACGAGTTGTATCCGGCATTCCAGAAGGAAGAACAGCATACCGTAGAGCCGGATCGGGAACGGTGGCACGAACAACGAAGATCCGCGGCAAATTCTCTCTCCGGCATTGTCGATACGCTGTTGGATCTGGCCGATGCGCGGGCCTATGAAGAACAGCAGCGGATTCGGCAACGAAAGAGACGACAAAAACGCCGGATGCTGTAATTTTCAATTATAAGATAAAATCATTTATCCGGCGGTTTGACTGTATCGAATGCCGTCCCATAATACTGGGGCTTCTCTTCGTTCCATTCCGATAAGTTTGCTTATGGCATGGAGATCGAATAGTAAATATACTTGGATGTTCGTCGCAGGATTCGGCTGAATCGGCGTATCTTGGGGCCTTTATGTGCTATTTGCGATACGGGCGTGAAAACAAGAAAATGCAGATACAGGGAGCGGTTCATTCTCCGTAACGGACTTCCGGTCATGCCATCGGAGGATATGTAGGGATTGTTTCCTGCGGCGATGTTTTCGGGTTTTCGCGGCCTGTGTCCGATCTTCCTATAAACCGATTCAAGTATAACCGAATGAAAACATCGATCACAGCCCGGCTCAATTACCGCGCCGACAGCGAGGGCCGTTATGCACTTATTATTCAGGTGATCCACCACCGTCGCCGCAGTATCCTGACCACTCCGTACCGGTTGCGTCCCGAGGAGTTCAACGCGAAAAGGGGGCACGCCGTGGCAGTGAACCGCACTAAATCCCGCCGCACGCTGATCCGCGAGGCGAACGAATGCGTTGCACTTTGCACGGAAGAGCTGCGTGCTGTCTGCGCGCGTCTGGCAGCCTCCGGGAAACCTTATACGGCATCGGACATCACGGGAGCGTACAGGTTGGGCAACGACAACCGCTACGTGGAAGCTTTCGCGAAACAACTGGCATCCGATCTCGAAGAGGCAGGGCGCTTTGGCACAGCCCGCTCATACCGTTCTCTTGCGAGTGCATGGAGCAAATTCGCGGCACAGTCCCGTTATCGTTTTTCTCAACTCGACGAACACACGGTCTTTGCCTTCGGAGAATACCTCGAACGGCGCGGCAACCGTCGCAATACGGTTTCGTTCTATCTGCGCACCCTGCACGCCCTTTATAATCGAGCCCGGCGGTGCGGCTATGCTCCGACACATGGCGACCCGTTCCGGGAGGTATCGTTCAAACCGGCCCGAACCCCGAAACTGGCCGTACCCCGAAGTCTGCTGCGAACCCTTGCGGGCAGGGATTTCGGGGATAGCGAACTGAACGAAGCCCGCGATATGTTTCTGTTCAGTTTCTATGCCCGGGGGATGTCTTTCGTGGATATGTGCTACCTGCGGAAAACGAAGGTCTGGAACGAAGCGCTGCACTACGAACGCCAAAAAACGCATCAGGTGTTCAGCGTAGCCCTTACGCCGCAGCTCCGGGAGATCATCTCCCGTTACGACGATCCGGCCTCCCCGTGGGTGCTGCCCTGCATGCGGCGCGGAATGCTCTCTTCGGCGAACAAACAGGAAGATGTGAACGGCGACGTGCCGCCTGCGTCGCTGTACAATTTTTACTGCATGGCGCTCCATTACTACCTCACTTTGCTCAAAGAGATTTCCCGGCGGTTGGGCTGCCGGAATCTGACTTTCAATGTGGCGCGCCATACATGGGCTACGGAAGCCCGGAGCATGGGCGTTCCCACGCCGCATATCAGCGAAGGACTGGGCCACACTTCGGAGCGTACCACGCGCATTTATCTGGCAAGTCTCGACAAACATACCGTGGACGAAGTGAACGAAAGGGTTACGAAACTGTAATGGGAAAAATAAATTGCCCGACCGATATAAGCCTTGATTCGCTATGCAAAGCGAATTACGCCTGATTTCATATACTTGCCGTCGACAAACAGACAAAATCGAACTATTCCAAATTTATGATGCAAAAATATGGATTATCTGCATTATGTACAAGAAATATCATCGAAAATAATCTTCTATATGCTCCGTACAGGATATTTTTTACGATTATATATGCCATTTTTCATGCCATCGCTGTTTTACCGTATCATATTCTTTCTGAAATGTCAAAACGCATCTTCGCCGAAAATCTCCCCCCCCCGGAACATATGCCAAACGGTTCCGGTGCATCTTTTTGCCGAATCCTGCACGGACAGAGAACGGATGCTTTACTGTTTCCGGCATATTGTTGCACTGCAATCGGGCTTACAGCCAACATCTTGCCCTCGTATCAGCTATCTGCGAAAAACCGGTTCGCTCCGATAAAACGAATCCGATGATTATACATGCTGTAAATCAGTTTATTCCATTCGACAATTTTCCGATTATTTCGCTTTGCATAGCGAATTGCAGTACAGGCAGGCAATTTGCCTTTCGTTACGTTGCGGAGTATCAGGCATGATCGGGTTGTTCCCAAGACCCGGTCAAGCCTGTAAATGAAGAAAAAACCGCATATCCTGTACATTGTTTTCTGCCTGTGTTTCATAGGTACGGGAGCGTTTCATACCGCTCGTGCACAACAGGCCGGCATCAAGACCAACCTGTTGTATTGGGCGACTACTACACCCAACATTGGGCTGGAATGGCGTCTCGCCCCGCGCTATACGCTGTCCGCCACCGTAGGCTACAACGCCTTCAATTTCCCGAACCGCACCGATACCAACGGCGTCGCCGTCAACCCCAAGCTGCACCACTGGCTCGTCATGCCCGAAGCCAAATACTGGTTCTGCCGGGTTTTCGAACGCCACTATATAGGCTTCCACGCCCTTTACGGCCAGTACAACGCCGGAGGCATGAAGTTCCCGAAATTCCTCGAAGACGCCCGTTACGACGGCTGGGCTGCGGGCGCAGGCCTGAGCTACGGCTATCAGTGGGCTCTCGGCAAGCGCTGGGGGTTGGAAGCGTCCGTCGGTGTCGGTTATATTTATCTGCGCTACGATAAATATAATTGCGGAGCCTGCGGCGACAAACAGGGCAATTACCGGCGGCATTGGTTCGGGCCTACGAAAGCCGCGGTATCGTTCATCTATTACATCCGCTGACTTATGAAAAAGGTTTTGCTCCTCCTCTCAGCCTTGTTCTTCCTCCGGAATGCGGCGGACGGCCTTCGCGCCGCTCCCGCGGCCGGTTCGCGGTATCCTGCCTTCCGCTACGTGAACGGCCCGAAGGCCGAGTGGCGGGGCGACAGCCTCGAAGTGCGTTTTTCGGGCGAGGTGGCCGGACGGCTCAAAGGTTCGGAATCGCTGCATCTCATTCCCATATATATTTCGGGCGGCGATACCATCCGCTATCCGGAAGTCGGATATTTTACCTCTTCGGAAGCGAAATACTACAAACGACGGGAGGCCTTGTCGGATACGAAAACGGACGGGACTGTTCGCGTTCTCGACCGCAAGGGGCATAGCGAAGTCGACTACCGGGAGAGTATGCTCGTCCCGCAAACTTTTGCGGGGCGCGTACAACTGCAACAGCTCCTGCATACCTGCTGCGAAGAGCACCTGCTGGCTTCGGAAGCAATCGCCGTTCCGGAGCGTGCCGTCACGGTGCCCGATACGGTCTATACGACCGTTGCGGGCATGCTGCCATTTCCGGTGGCCGCCGTGAGCGTGCCGCTTTTCGAGACGAACGTGACCTTCGTCCGGCCCAAGCCGGAGGCGGTCAAGGAGCGCACGGCCACGGCCACCGTCCGTATTACCTACCCGGTGAACGATTGGAGGGTTTATCCCGACTTCGAGAACAACCGGCAGGAGTTGTCGCGTATCGACAAAATCCTGTCGCCCGTGGCCACCGATACGGCGACCTACCGCATCCTCTCCGCCTCGATTACGGGTTATGCTTCGCCGGAGGATACCTACAAGCATAACATGGTGCTCTCCGAGCAGCGTGCCGGCGGTATGCGCGACTATCTGCACGGGCGCTACGGTCTTCCGGCCGGAAAAGTCACGGCCGAGGGCAAGGGCGAGGACTGGGAGGGTCTGCGCGAAGCGGTCGGACGGAGCGACATGAAGGCTAAAGACGAAGTGTTGGACATCATCGACACTTACGACATTTTCGACGGGCGCGAAAAGCTCCTGATGGATCTCCGCGGCGGCAATCCTTACCGATATATGCTGGAACATATTTTCCCGCCGCTGCGGCGTATGGAGATGCGGATCGACTACCGCGTGCGGGCCTTCGATCCGGAGGAAGCCGGGGAGCTGATCGGCCGTCGTCCGCAGGATCTGAGCCTGCAGGAGATGTACGAGGTGGCGCAGGCCGAGAACGACGACCGCACGATCGTAAGACAGCGCGATGCTTATGGCCGTGAGTACGACATCGCCGTGCGGTACTTCCCCGACAACGATATCGCCAACATCAACGCCTCGTCGGCAGCCCTCGTGCGGGGGGATCTGGAACTGGCGTGGGTGTGCCTGGGCCGCGTCAGGGAGAATCCGCTGGCGGCCAATAACCTCGGCGTGTACCATTGGCTGTGCGGGAAGATCGGGGAGGCCGAAGCCTACTTCCGGAAGGCGTTGGAGACCGACCCCGACAGGGCCGCCTACAACCTCGAACAGCTCCGCAAGTGGAAAGAGGAATTCGGGGATGAGGCCGAAGCAGGAATAGATAACGTAAGCGAATAAAGGGATGCGGGCCCGGGATGAGAACGGGGCCGGACGCAGCATAACGACAGGAACAGACGCAGACACGGGAACAGCCGGGCGATGCGGAGGCGACGGATCACAGCGACGCACGGCAGGCTGAAAAACGATGAGATGGACGGCACGACATATCATACACCGCAGGGCGGCGATGCTGGCAGGTTCCGTTGCGGGGCTCTGCCTGCTGTTGTGTGCCTGCTCTCTGGAGGACGACCGGGATATCTGCTGCGGGAATATTCGCATGGAGATCAGATACGTCCCCTACGGCGTCGAAGAGCTCGCGACCTATATCCGCTCGCTGCGTCACTTCGTCTTCGATGCCGGGGGCCGTTTCGTGCGGGAGATTCCCTCCGGAGAGCCGATCCGGATGTTGCGTTTTTCGCTTCCCGACGGCGACTACACGCTGCTGACGCTGGGCAACGCCGAAAGTCCGCTGGCGTTCGAAGCCGGCGACCGGACGCTCGCGTCGCTCGAAATGGAACTGGCGGGCCTCACGCCCTCGGGCGAATACCTCGATGCCGACGAATTGTATTGGGGCGTGTGCCGCATGCATGTGGACGGATCGCGACAGCAGACGTTTACGACCTACATGAACAATATCCACTGCCACCTGCATGTCAAGGTCATGTGGCACAATATGCCGGAAGATGTCGGAGCGTACCGTATGGAAATCGGGCAGGTTCCCGTGGGCTATTCGCTCTGCCCCGACCGCTGTCATACGGTGGGCGACAAACTCATCCCCGCAGACAACGGAAAGCTGGCGACCCATGTGGAGCGCACGCCCCTCAAGGCGCAGGAGTTGCGCGGGGAGTTCGTCACGATGCGCTATACCGCGGAGCATATTCCCGTCTTCCGGCTTTGGTTCGGCGACAAGGCCGTTACGGAGCCTATCGACCTGCGACGGGCTTTCCGGACGTGGGGCTGGAATCCCGACGCTGCGGCCGTACAGGAATACCGCATCCAGCTCACGCTTTTTGCCGACGGCAGCGTGGAGGTGCGCCCGTGGATCGACGCCGATGTCGAGGACTGGCAGGACGGAGGAACATTCAACTGACCGGGGCGGATGAATACGATAATGATTGCTACGATAACTTTTTAATGATCTTTTTATGTCGAAAACAATGAAACGAATCTGTTTGCAGGCTTTTATCGGAATGATAACGGCCTGGACGGCCGTGTCGTGTTCCTCGGAGCCCGCGGCCTGCGGATGTGGAGACGACGGAAGCACCATTCCCGTGAGCTTCACGATGAACACCCCGGCGGGAGAAGCCGTCCCCTACGGCACTACGCGCGCCACGCACGACGAGGCCGAGTGGACGATCCACCGCCTTACGCTTTATGTCTATTCGGTCGATGACGCCGGCAGGGGGACTTTCCTGCGCCGCTATGCCACGGATGCGTCGGGCGATCAGGCCATCAGCATCGTCTCGAACGGCGCCGGAACCTACAATTTCACATTGAAGGCCCCGGTGAGCGACCTGAAAGCCCGCCAGCGTTTCGTCTTCGTGGCCAATGACGCCTTTGACGAACCGTCTCCCGGAGAGTCGCAGGACGAGCTGGAAAACAAACTGGCAGGCATCACCCTCGAAGAGGGGCATTCGGCCGACAAACTCGCTGCCAAAGGCACGGGCATCGCCATGTCGGGCATCGCACGAAGCAATTCGAACGACATCGTGACCATTACGCCCGGCGTGAAGTGCGAGGTGTCCCTCCGGCGTATCGTGGCCCGCGTGGATGTGCAGAACAACACGCCGAATCTGGTCATCGGCTCCATCGAGCTGTTGAATGCCGCGCCCCGGGGCTACCTCTTTCCGCACGATCCGGTCGCCGCTGCCAGCGAAAGCTACATTACCGAGGCGATGAACGCCGAGGTCGCTCTCGGTACGACTTACGACGAACAGAAGGATCTCAAAAAGGTGTTCTACCTCTACGAGCGGCATAACGAAGACGGCAACGGCGCCGAAATCAAGATTACCTACACCGTGAACAGCAGCAAGGGCGAGGTCGTCGTACCGTTCCGCAAGACTTCCGACACCAAGGAGTTCGTGGATGTCGAGCGCAATACGCTCTATACCGTCGTACTCGGAAACGGCGATCCCGTGACGACCAACGAAGTGAAGTTCTCGCTCAGGATCGAGGATTGGAACGTCGTGGATATGGACGAAGCGGTGGATCCCGACGAGGACGAGCAGATGAAACGCAATAAGGCGTTAAAGGTCAATATGTTCACCCCGTTCAACGCCAAGAGCGTGGATCTGGGGACGAAAAAGATCAATTCATTCTACGACAAACTGACCGTTTCGGCGGACGAATGCCCGACCGATTCCTATTTCACCTATACGGAGTTGAAGGACGCCGGAGTGACGGCTGCCGATGCGGTGCTGACCGACGACGAGGGTAACGAATACCGCCTGCCGACCGAGGGCGAACTGAACCTGCTGCTGCCCATGTGGACGGAAGAGGCCGACCGGGCTACTGTTCATAAAGAAAAGGACGGCATGTATCATCTGTATTGGAACGACAACGCTTCGATCAACACCTTCCCTTACGTGACTGTTGAAACTCCTTTTACAGAAACGATCTACCTAAAAAACGGCGAGGACAATCTGCCCGACAAGACCCATTCCGACGATACCGACAGCGAATATACGCTCAAAGGCCAGTCGCAGATGAAAGTCGGAGCGCTGAGCGAAACGGTGCACTATTACACGACGGAGCCGGATGATCCGCAGAAAGGCAATTACAATATTTATCCCGTTTACGCCCTGCGGTTCAAGGGTACGAGCCAGTACGCGGCCTACCGTTGGGAAACATGTAAGATCGCGGGTAATCCGTTGGAGCGTTATTTCTCCATTAAGATTAAGGCGCTCGGTAAAGACGACACCAAGACCACGATCGACATGGTGGTTCAGGAGGCGTTTTGGAAGGACGGTTTTATTGAATTTAAGCTTCCCGCTTCAAGCGGCTATTCGCCGGAGAATGCAGGTAATCCCACCTCTGAAAATATCACGAACCGCGGAGTCTATGGTTATTGCTGGTCCTCGTCGCTGTGGACGGGAGGCTCGTACGCCCGTTTCCTGAGCTTCACCCTCGATAATGCGAACGTGTACCGCAACGTTCCCGGCAACAGGTTCCCGCTGCGCTTTGTAAAAGTATCGGAGTAGCCCTGTCTCCGCCCGAATAACAGCAAACAGAAAAAACGAAATAACGCAATGAAAACAAGATTCATAACCGCACTCCTCGCTGCCGCCTCGCTGCTGGCCGGATGCAGCAAGGAGACGACCGGTCCGGGCGATACGGACGACAGCCGTATTCCCATCACCTTTACCCTCGCCACGCCCGGCAGCGAAGGGGTGATTTACCCCCGCAGCGCCACGCGGGCCACGCACGACGCAGCGGAATACGCCGTCCGTCAGCTGACACTACTGGTTTACGACGCGACCGATACCTCCACGCCCAAATTCCTGCGCAAGCACGACATGACGAGCGACATCACGCTCTACGACAACGGCAACGGCACCTACACCTTCTCGCTCGAAGCGCCGATTTCCGACATGAACGCCAAGCGCAAATTCGTCTTCGTCGTAAATGACGATGCCGCCGTGGCTGCGACGGCAGCGGGTTCGGCCGAAGCCGATCTGCACGAGACCGCGGCCACCGTCGAGCTCGCCGACGGCGATACGGCCGACAAGCTCGCCGAAGCCGATGCGGGCATCGCCATGTCGGGCACGGCGACCGCAGACGGGCAGAACGAGGTGATTACCATCGTGCCGGGCGTGAAGTGCGAGGTCAAGCTCACGCGTATCGTAGCCCGTGTGGATGTGCAAAACAACACGCCGAACATGACGCTCGAAAGCGCCGTACTCGTCGGTGCCGCCACCCGAGGCTACCTTTTCGCGCAAGCCCCGCTCTCGGCTCCGGTCGCCGACCGGATCGTGCTGGGCAGCAACGCGACGGTGGATCTTACCGAAGAGCATCCCGCACTCAAACCGGGCGAGGTGTTCGCTCCGAAGACCTTCCGAAAGACGTTCTACGCCTATGAACGCCCCAACACGGCCGGAGACTACGCTGCCGTGCGGATCACCTACCGCGTGAACGACAGCAAAGGTACGGTCGAAGTGCCCTTCATCCGCACCGAAGTAGGCGGCGCACAGACGCCCGTCGATATCGAGCGCAACCACCTTTACACCGTTGTGCTGGGCAACGGGAAGCCTGTGACGACCAACGAAGTGCAGTTCACGTTCAAAGTCGAGGACTGGAACACTGTCGAGATGCCCGAAGAGATCGGCCCCGGCGATCCGCTCGATCCCGAGTCGCAGCAAAAGCTCAACGCTGCGCTCAAGGTCAATATATTCACCCCGTTCAACGCCAAGAACGTGGATCCGGGGGCGAAAAAGATCAATGCGTTCTTCGACAAACTGGCCGTTTCGGCGGACGACTGCCCGCCCGATTCCTATTTCACCTATACGCAGTTGAAGGATGCCGGAATGATGGCCGCCGATGCGGTCTTTACCGGTCCCGACGGCGGAAAATACCGCCTGCCGACCGAGGGCGAGCTGAATCTGCTGCTGCCCATGTGGACGGAAGAGGCCGACCGGGCTACTGTCAATAAGGAAAAGGACGGCTTGTATCATCCGTATTGGAATGACAATCCCTCGACCAACACGTTGCCTTTCGTGACCGTTGCAACGCCCTTTACCGAGACAATCTACCTGAAGAACGGTATGGACAATTTGCCGGACGAAACACATCCGGCCGATCCCGAATATACGCTCAAAGGGCAGTCGCAACTGAAAGTCGGTGTACAGACCGAACAAATCGCCTATCCGATTAACCCGGGAACGGATATATATAATCTTCATCCTGTCTATGGTTTGCGGTTCAAGGGTACGAGCCAGTACGCCGCTTACCGTTGGGAAACGTGCAAGATCGCGGGCAATGCGTTGGAGCGTTACCTCTCGATCAGGATCAAGGCCCTGCATCCGCAGGACAATGCGACGACCATCGACGACGTGGCCGACGAGGCGTTTTGGAAAGAAGGCTTTATCGAATTCCAGTTCCCTGCTTCGGGGTACTATGTTCCGGAGAATGCAGATGATCCCACCCCTGAGAATATCACAGACCGCGGAGTCCATGGCTATTGCTGGGCCTCGTCGCTGTGGACGGAAGCCTCGCACGCCCGCGGCCTGGGCTTCTACCTCGATAATGCGCTCGTGGGCCGCCACAATCCCGGCAGCAGGTTTCCTCTTCGCTTTGTAAAAGTATCGGAGTAGCCCTGTCTCCGCCCGAATAACAGCAAACAGAAAAAACGAAATAACGCAATGAAAACAAGATTCATAACCGCACTCCTCGCTGCCGCGGCGCTGCTGGCCGGATGCAGCAAGGACGCTCCGGACGGCGGCCCGCAGCCGTCGGACGGCAACCGCGTGGTCTTCACGCTGGGCGGAGCGACCCGCGCCGCAGGCGACAACGACGCCTCCGCGCAGCTGGCCGCTACCGACGAAGAAAAGAAAATCGACGGCCTGCTGGCCGTAGCCTTCACCGACGACGGCAACTATTACAAAACGTTCGACGCCGCCTACGATGCGGATTCGCAGACCGCTTCGTTCGACGTGGAAAAGAACGGAACCTACGATATTTGGTTCGTGGCCAATGCCGACGAAACGCTTGCCGCGGCGCTGCTGGCCCTGACCGACCGAAACTCCGATTCCCGCGTTACGGAGGACGACCTCGCGGCGCTGCTCGTAACGCAGCAGGTCGGCAGGAAAGACGGCGAAGAGGCATGGCATCCGTTCGTGATGTTTTCGACGGAAGCCCGGCGCATCGTCTCCAAACACGGGGTGGTAACGAACGGCGGCATCGTGACGATGCGCCGTCTGGCCGTGCGTATCGACCTCGTCAATGCCGCTACGGGCGTCACGGTCAATTCCGTGAAGTTCGTCAACCGCACGAAGCAGAGCCGTCTGGGCGCTTCGAACGACATGACGTTCTCCACCCCGCAGGATCTCTACGAAGAGAAATCCTACGAGGGAATCGACCTCGCGGGCGATTTCGCCAAGCCGACCGAATACAAGGCTTCGATCTACTCCTATGAAAACGTGGATGTCACGCCCGACGGAGAGCATCCCGCGCTGGAGGTCAAATACACGATGGACGGACTGAAATTCACCCATACGGTAAAATTCTTCGATTCGACCGACCCCGCCGGAAAAACTCCGCTGGCGCTCAAACGCAACTACCTTTACCGCATCGTGCTGACCAAGCAGCTCGACGTGTCTTTCGACATTACCGTCGAAGACTGGAACACCGCCGGGGCTTTCCAGATCGAGGACATCCCGTTCGACAAGCACGACCAGGCGGCGCTCAACGCTGCGCTCAAGGTCAATATGTTCACCGAATTCAACGTCAAGAGCGTGGATTTGAATTCGAAAACGGTCAACGCGTTCTTCGACAAGCTGGCCGTTTCGGCGGACGAATGCCCGACCGATTCCTATTTCACCTACACACAGTTGAAGGATGCCGGAGCGACGGCCGCCGATGCGGTCTTCACCGGTCCCGATGGCAAGAAATACCGCCTGCCGACTGCCGGCGAGTTGAATCTGCTGCTGCCCATGTATACAGAACCGGGTGACCAGCCTGATATCGACGGAAAAAAGGGCCAGTATTGTCCGTGGTGGAACGACAACGCTTCGACTAACACCTCTTTGGTAACCGTAGAAACGCCCTTCACCGAGACGATCTACCTGAAAAACGGCGAGGACAATCTGCCCGACAAGTCTCATCCCGACGATACCGACAGCGAATATACGCTCAAAGGCCAGTCGCAGATGAAGCTCGGAGTACTGAGTGAAACGGTGCACTATTACACGACGGAGCCGGATGATCCGCAGAAAGGCAATTACAACATCCATCCCGTCTATGCGGTTCGGTTCAAGGGTACGAGCCAATACGCCGCCTACCGTTGGGAATCGTGCCGGATTGCCGACGATCCGCTGGAACGCTATTTTTCGATCAAGATCAAGGCGCTGCCGGCGGATTCCGAACTGACGGTGGACGATGTGGCGGATAACGTTTCTTTCTGGCGCGACGGGTTTATCGAGTTCAAGTTCCCGGCTTCGGGCTACTATGCTCCGGAGATAGGTCAACCAACCCCCGAGAATATCACGTACCGTGGAGTCAATGGCTATTGCAGGTCCTCGTCGCTGTGGACGGGAGGCTCGCACGTCTACGACCTGCGCTTCAGCCTAAATAATGCGCACATGGATCATAGCGCTCTCGACAATAAGTACTCGCTGCGCTTGGTAAAAGTGTCGGAATAGTCCCGTAGCTGCCCGCATAACAGCAAACAGAAAAAAACGAAATAACGCAATGAAAACACGAATCATATCGACCCTTGCGCTGGTGGCCGGAGTACTGCTGAGCGGCTGTACGCGCGAGGATATGCCCGAGGGCGGCGCTCCGGGCGACGGCAACCGCGTGGTTTTCACGCTGGCCGGCATCACGCCGCAGCAACAGAACGGCAGAACCCGCGCCGCAGGCGACAACGGAGCGGCGAAACCCGACGCCTCGGCCGCTACCGATGCCGAGAAGAAAGTAACCTCGCTCCTCGCCGCGGCCTATGAAAAACAGCCTTCGGGCGGGATGGGCTTCTACCGGGCCTTCGACGTGACGGTTACGGACGACGGCTGCTCGTTCGACATCGCCAAGGACGGCCGCTTCGACCTCTATCTGGTGGCTAATGCCGATCCGACGCTGGAGGGCGCTGTCAAGGCCCTCGGTGCCGGATCGCCCGTGACCGAGCTGGAGGAACTGCTCGTGGAGCAGGCCCCCGACGCCGACAACGCCTTCGTCATGACCACCCCCGAGGTGTTGAAGATCATTTCGTACAGCGGCGAGGTGGCCGACTGCGGCGAGGTGTCGCTGCGTCGTCTTTCGATGCGCATCGACCTGCTGAACAAGGCCGAAGGACTGACCATCACGAAGGTGACCTTCCGCAACCGCGCCGTGAAAAGCCGGCTTTTCACGCCCAACGCCATGCTTGCGGAACCCGGAGCGGTCGAGGACAAGGAGTACCCGGATCTGAACCTCGTGGGCAGCTTCGACGTGCCGGCCGAATACAAATCGAAGATCTACGGCTACGAGAACCTGAGCCGCCGCGGCGAGGCGACCGTGCCGACGCTCGACATCGAGTACACCTACCTCGACCAGCCCTACACCCATACGGTCGAGTTCCTCGACCGGAACGACCCCGAGGGGCTGGCGCCGCTGGCTCTCAAACGCAACTACCTCTACCGTATCACGGTGGGCCGGAAGGTCGAACCCGAATTCGGCATCGAGGTGGTGGACTGGACGAACGAGGAGTCGTTCAACGTCGATGACATCACGTTCCAGGCTGAGATGAATGCCAAACTGGCCATCAACCATTTCGCCGGAGCCAACGTAAAGACGATAGACGAGGCGCAGGGAACGGTCGCCTTCACGACTGCCGACCCGAACAACTCCTCGGCCTATGTCGCCTGGAACGAGAAGTGGGCGACGGCCGTCTACTACAACGAGACCGACGGAACCTATTACCGCGTGCCGACCAAGGACGAAATGTATCTGCTTTTCCCCGACGAAACGAACCATGTCCGTTTCGACGAAGCGATGGACGGGACTTCGGAGATCACCGAGACCCTGCCCGAAAAGCTGTTCGGCAGCAAGGAGACGAACGGCGGCGAGGGCAAGTCGTGGTTCAAAAATGCGGCTGCGGCTGTGACCTCCCGAGCCGACCAGCCGGCCTATCCGATCGTCTATGCCATCCGTTTCAAAGGTACGGCGCAGTGCGCGGCCTACCGCTATGAGAACAAAAACAGCGGTGACGCTGCGAACGGCGAGCTGGAGATCCGTATCAAGGCCCTGCAGGCGAACTCGCTGCTGACCATCGGCGAAGTGGCCGACGAAACGTACTGGGGCAATCCCGCTGACGGCGATACCGATGCCGAGAACCAGCTTGTCTATCATATCGCCGCTACGGGATATAAACAGCCGGACAGTGAGGAGATTACCAGACTGGGAATCAATTCTTTTTTATGGACATCGACTGAAACGGACGAATCGAATGCGTGCGATGCAGGCCACAATGCAGAGATAATGCAATTGGTATCTTCTTGCTTGAAATCCAGTGCCGGACCTTTGCGTCTGGTGAAGGCTTCGGCCGAAGAGGTGGCGGAGGCCGATCAGGCACGCCGCAACGCTGCGCTGAAGGTCAATATGTTCACCCCGTTCAACGCCAAGAGTGTGGATCTGGGGACGAAAAAGATCAATTCGTTTTACGACAAACTGACCGTTTCGGCGGACGAATGCCCGACCGATTCCTATTTCACCTATACGGAGTTGAAGGACGCCGGAGTGACGGCTGCCGATGCGGTGCTGACCGACGACGAGGGTAACGAATACCGCCTGCCGACCGAGGGCGAACTGAACCTGCTGCTGCCCATGTGGACGGAAGAGGCCGACCGGGCTACTGTTCATAAAGAGAAGGACGGCTTGTATTATCCGTATTGGAATGACAATTCTTCGACCAATACGTTCCCTTACGTGACTGTTGAAACTCCTTTTACCGAGACAATTTACCTAAAAAATGGTCTGGACAATTTGCCAGATAAGACCCATCCCGACGATACCGACAGCGAATATACGCTCAAAGGCCAGTCGCAGATGAAAGTCGGAGTGCTGAGCGAGACGGTGCACTATTACCCGGCGGAGCCGGATGTACCGGAAAAGGGCAATTACAACATCGCTCCCGTCTATGGTCTGCGTTTTCAAGGGACAAGCCAGTACGCCGCCTACCGTTGGGAAACGTGTCAAATCAACGGCAATCCGCTGGAGCGCTATCTCTCGATCAAGATCAAGGCGCTCGGTAAGGACGACACCAAGACCACGATCGACATGGTGGCCAGCGAGGATTTTTGGACGGAGGGCTCTTACATCGAGTTCCAGTTCCCCGCTTCGGGCTACTATTCGCCGGCGAACGCAGATAATCCCACCTCTGAGAATATCACGTACCGCGGAGTCGATGGCTATTGCTGGTCCTCGTCGCTGTGGACGGGAGGCTCTTACGCCCGCTGCCTGGGCTTCAACCTCCATAGTGCGTACGTGAACCACTACGTTCCCGGCTACAGGTTCCCGCTGCGCCTGGTGCGCGTCAAGGAATAGTTAAGACGGCGAATTGCCGTCTTATCCAGAGTATATTTCAGTGTATTGCCAAGGATTCTTCAGGAATCCTTGGCTCTATATAATACCGCGAAGCGGTCGAAAAAATTTTTGAAAAATCATGGATAGCATCATCGACGTCGTAGGACGCGAAAACATAGATGCCCGCGAGGTGATTCTCTATCCCGAAGGCATCTTTTACCGGGCATACGGCTTTTCGGCGCTGCGTTTCATCCGCAGTCTGAGGCCCTATCAGGCTAAGAAGCGCCACTACAAGAAACTGGGCGCGGAGGTCTGCTACCTCGGCTTCCCGCAGGCGGCGCTCGACGGGTTGCTTCCCGAAGGCTTCAAGGCCGAGACGACGGCCGAAGGTACGGTCGTTGTCAGCGGCCCGTTCGGTGCGCTTACGCAGCAGGAGTACGACGAGTGGGTGCGGAGCATTCCGTTGAGCGTCTCCAAGCCGCGTTCTCCCGCCTCCGACGGCGGGAACGTTTCGGCCTCCGGCAGAGCTTTCGTCGGAGGCGGTACACAAGAGACGGATGCGTCGTTTCCCGCAAGGGATGTCCCGCAGGAGGGTGTGGCAGGTTCGGCGTCTGCCGCCGAGCGCGAGGTGTTGCGCCGCCTGCACGGCTTCGCGTTGGAGGCTGCCACGCCGCTGGAGTGTATGCTCTTCCTGTCGGAATTGAAGAAAAGGTTGAACGGCGAATGAATTACGAGAATCTTCCGGTCTATAAGGCGACTTTCGACCTGCTGCTGATGGTTTACCGCCGTACCCCGCGTATGCAGCGCGACTACCGCTATACGTTGGGCGAGGAGGCCAAGCGGGCCTTGCAGGAGGTCATAAGCTGCATCTATCAGGCCAACCTGCGCGACGAGGGCAAGCTGGTCTATATCCCGCGGGCGCGGGACTATCTGGTGCGTTTCAAGGTGCTGTTCCGCCTCATGGAGAGCCTGCGCCAGCTTTCGGACAAGGACGTGGTGCTGATGGGCGATCAGGTGGCGGACGTCTCCGCGCAGTTGCAGAAATGGGAGGCTTACGTCCGTGCGGCCGATAAGAAAAGCCGGGGCGCCGATTCCCCGCGGTAGGATGCCGGAATGCTCCTTCGCCCGGCCTCCGGTTTGCAAGGAACGAAGCTCTTTGTCATACTGAAATTATACTGAAAATCCGAACTGACCCGGATACCGGGCTGCCGGAGTTCCCGTCTCCGATTTTTCGGGGCGGGGAGCGTGCAAGGCGAATTCGGTAATCCGCCGCCGTGGGAAATGCCCGGCGGTAGTGTCGAAAGGCTCCCGCAGGGGTCTGCCGCTTCCCGACGGGATGCGGTCCTCCGGTGGGTGCAGCAAAGCGATTACCCTTATCACGAACCGCGGAGTCAATGGCTATTGCTGGTCCTCGTCGCTGTGGACGGGAGGCTCGAACGCCCGCAACCTGAACTTCAACCTCAATAATGCGAACGTGAACCACAACGTTCCCGGCAACAGGTTCCCGCTGCGCCTGGTGCGCGTCAAGGAATACGCCACTGCCCGGTATCCGGATTTTTTTTCGAACCATGCCACTGAAGGACAAAACATATTACGAACTCTACGCCGACTTGCTGCGGGCCTATCGTCTGGCCTGCCGGCATAAGGGCGCGACCAGCAACCGCCTCCGCTTCGAGCTCAGGCGCGAGGAGCTGCTCTCCGAACTGACGGCCTCCATTCTCCGGCGCGAATACGTCCCGGCTCCCTCTACGCGTTTCATCGTCACCGAGCCGGTTACCCGCGAGGTCATCGCGGCGAACTTCCGCGAACGTGTGGTGCACCACTACATCGACGAGTACCTCTCGCCTTATCTCGAACGCATCCTGATCTACGACTGCTACTCCTGCCGCAAGTACAAGGGCATCAGCGCCGGGGTCGAACGGCTCGAACACCACATACGCTCCTGCTCGCAGAACTACACGAAACCCTGTTATGTGCTCAAGCTCGACATCCGCAGCTACTTCATGAGCATCAGCCGGGACATCCTGTACGCCAAGGCGCAGCGGCTGCTGCGCTGGATCGGACGGCAGACCGACCCGCAGACCGGCCGCCGGAACGACGCTACCGACCGTTTCCGTATCGTGAGCTATCTTACCGGACAGGTCATCCATTGCGACCCGTTGGACGGATGCGTCTATCGGGGCGACCCCAAGTTGCTCGGCCGGCTGCCCGCTTCCAAAAGCCTCGCCCGTTCGCCCGAAGGATGCGGGCTGCCTATCGGCAACCTGACTTCGCAGCTTTTCAGCAACCTCTACCTGAACGATTTCGACCACTATATGAAAGAGCGGTTGGGTTTGAAGCACTACGGCCGCTATGTGGACGACTTCTACATCGTGCACAACGACCCCGGTTACCTGCTCTCGCTCATCCCCGCCATCGGGCGTTTCCTGCGCGACGACGCGGCGTTGTCGCTCCACCCCGATAAGACGAAATTGGCAAACGTCCTCGGCGGCATCGCCTTTCTGGGTTCCTATATCAAGCCCTACCGCCGCTACGTGCTCCATAGAACCGTGTTCCGCATCCGGGAGAAGCTGGACAGGCTCGACCGACGGCCGCCGGGGTATTTCGCCGAGCCGAGGCGTTTGCGGCGTGCGCTCTCGTCGGCCAATTCCTTTCTGGGGACTTTTGTCCGCGCCCGTACCTACCGGCTCCGGCAGGAGGTGTTCCGGGGCAGCGTCATGTTCCGCTACTGCCATGCTACGCCCATGTTGCGGAAACTGGTGCTCGACCGCCGTTGGAAGGAGATGCGCGTCATCGACCCCGACCGATGGCTGGAAAATGAGCAGTTCGAAAAGAACCGAAAAAACAACCGACGAATCGGCACAACATCCGGAGAAAAATGAAGACCATGACCAGCAAAAGATATCCGAACCTGCCGGCTGATGCGGAAGAGTCCGCCCGGGCCGTTTCCGAGCCGCAGGCGGCCAGTGGATGCGATGCCGGCCGCCGCGGAGAAAGAGGCGGCCCCCGTCCGGAGACGGAGACGAAATACCGCGAGGCCGTGGAACTCTATGTTGCGACCGACCTGACGACAAGGCAGATCAGCGAGCGGTGCGGTGTTCCGCTGGGCGGTTTCCGCAGCTACCTGCGCCGCTTCCACCGCGAACTGGTTTTCGCACGTCACGGCGTGATATGCTCTGAGCCGCAGGCCGCACAACAGCGTTTGCGCGGCAAACGGGGCCAGACTTCTGCGGCGCATGCCAAATATCGGGAGGCCGTCGCCGCGTGCGACGACGAGGATTACCTCGAACTCAACGTCTCGCAGATCGCCCGCCGCTTCGGACTCGACGGTACGGGACTTGCCAACCAGTTGCGGCGTCATTATCCGGACATTCTCGAACGCCGGGAACAGGAGCGCCGGCGGCGGGGGCTTGCCGACAACCAGCAGCGGGGTGTGCGTCCGTGGTGCAGGGAGCGGTACGCTGGGGCTGTGGAGCTGCTGCGAACTACGGAGATGACCGTTCCCGAAGCGGCCGAGGCATGCGGGGTTCCCGCTCACGGACTGAGCCAGCATTTGTTGTTTTACCACCATGATTTGCAGGACAGACGCTTCGGACTGCGCGAACAGGCCAAGGGCCGCAAGCGCAAGGGACGCATGACCGGCAACGGACAGCGTCACGAGTCGAAGCCGGAATTCCGCGAGCGCTATCGGGAGGCGGTGCGTCTTTACCGGCAAACGCCGCTGACGGTTCGGGAGATCGCCGACAAGTTGGGCATGAACAGGCATACGCTTGCCGGCTACCTGCAGACGTGGTGCCGCGAGACGGCCTTCGAACGCCGGGGCGCCGAATACACCGAAAAAGCTGCTATTTCCGACACGAAGCACTACCTGCGCTCCACGGCGGCCAAGTATGCCCCGGCCATCGAGCGGCTGCGCCGCAGCGACCTGCCCACGTCGAAAGTCGCCGCAGAGTTCGGGCTGCATCCCGATGTTTTCCGGCAGTATCTCAAGGAGCACGAACCGGAACTCTATGCCCGTCGGGGGATGATGCGGTCTGCCGGCGGACGTGCCGTATCGCGGCGCAGCATGGAGAAATACGCCGAGGCGGTACGCCTGTACGAAACGACGGACGAGGACCTGAAAACCATAGCGCAGCGTTTGGGGCTGGTCTACAACAGTCTGGGAGGCTTCATGCGCCGGCACTTCCCGGAACTGCTCGCCCGGCATAAAGGGAAGGCGACGGGCCCGAAAGGATAACGAACGGCTTTTGACGACCTATATCTCAATTACTCAATTAATTGCTAAATCAATATATGGACAATAGAAGATGCTTTCGAAATGGCCGCACCGGAGGCGAATTTTCTTGTATTGCTGTTCTGGGTGGCGATGGCGGCCCTGCTGATTGTCTTGATCGCCATGGGGGGCAAGAACCGGCACCGGAGGCGCCTGTGCGATCCGCGCAAGGATCACTATCGCCGGAAACCGGATGCCTGGAGCTCCCGATAGTGCGGGTGCGCGTATCCATGATGTGTAAGTAAGTCTGCCTCCTCTAAAATAACGCACAACACACTCATCTCAGCACCTTGATCGTAGGTCGTCCCTGCCGGATACGTTGCCACGGGCTGCGATCGGCGGTGCGATGTGCGCATACTCCGGGGAGCCTCCCGCCTTACGGCGGCGAGGCTCCTTCGCTTTCGATGCCGCATGCCGAGGTATATCCCGGAGCGGGCGTGTGCCGAGGCTTGTCGTCTTTTGCCGCACGCCGCAGATACGGGGGCCGCCCCCGAAGACATGGAATCCGAACAACTGTTCACCCGATAAAACCACGACAATGAACATGAACACCTGTAAAACCGATATTGCCATGTCACGAAATACCCGTACCCTTGAAAAGAACCGTTTCGTACACCTTGTATGCCTCTCCCTTGTCCAGCCATTGTCCGAGAGAGAACTCTGCGAGGCGGAAACCTCCTATGAACGCTATGTGGGCAGCGTACAGCGGCTGCTCGTGCCGGGGAGATTCTCTCCGGCGGATACGCTGCATACGCTGGCCCGTGCGAAGATGCGGCTGGTGCGTCTCCGGGACGCTGCGGCAAAAGTTCCGTCGGAACTCCTGCCGCTGCTCGATGCAGCCATAGAGCTGACGAAGTTCGAGATACGGATGATACACCTGCGGGTCGTACATCCGGACATTATGAATGCTCCGAAGGACGCCCGCTGTCCCAAGTCTCCGATCTACCTCGCCGAAGGATTCACGCCGAAGGATCTGATGGAGCTCGTTGCCGGGATGCAGGGCTTCGGCGTAGGACGCCTTATCGACGGCTCCAAGGTAAGTGTGGAGACGTTCGCGGAAGCGGTGGCGTGGCTGTTTAACGTGCGGATCCGGAATCCGGATCAGGCCCGGCATGCGGTGGTGAACCGCAAAATGAGGCTGACCCGGTTTTTGGACCGCCTGCGTGGATACCTGATCGAGGAAAGCAGAAAATGATCCGCCGGCGCCCCTCTTTACGAGGGGCGCTTGGAAGAGATTGTGATGAAATGGCTCCTTCAAATAGATTTGTCAATACCGAAAAATATTTGTACCTCGCAAAAGGTTATTTGATATGCGGAATTTTCGTGCAATTAACTGAAAATAAACCGTTGCTTTTTCGTTGCCTATTATTTTATAAAAGAATGTAACGACTTGATTTATTGGGTAGTTGCATTCTTTTAATCCCATGCCTTTCGGGCCGGGGTGTCGTTCGGAAGGAAAACCAGCCGCCCGGGCGGAAGAGGTTGCGACCGATTCCGTACGCTGTCGGCGTGACGGCGGTCGGAGGTGTTCTCGGTATTCCGGCCGGCCGATGGGCGGGGCGGGCCGGAAAATATTGCCGCAGGGTGAATGCGGAGCCCGTCCGTGCGTTTTTTGGCTGTCCGCTGTTGCCGGGGAATGGAAAACTTGCCTATATTTGTACGGCCAACCATAGCGCCGATGGCCCCGAATATGAAACTGCTGCTTCAAATAACCTACAATACCCGTTGGGGAGAGCGTCTCGTTGTCGTCTCTCCCGGAAACAGACGCCTGCCGATGGAGTACTGCGGAGAGGGGAGATGGAGAGGGTGTATCGCCCGGTACCTTCCCGGCCGGGAATATTCCTATGAGGTGGTTCGGGACGGGAAGTGCGTCCGTCGGGAGTGGAAGGGACACCGGGTCGTGCTTCCCGAAAATTGCACGGCCGCTTCCGCGGACGTTTCCGACCGGTGGAACGACACGCCTTCGGATGCGCCTTTGTACTCTTCGGCATTCTCTCAGGGCATTTTCGCCCGGGGCCGGCACACGGCGGCCTCGCGGCCCGTCGGCGATGAAAATCTCTTCGTTTGCACGGCCTTCGCCGACGTCCGTCCCGATGAGACACTCGCCATCGCGGGCGATATTCCCGAACTCGGGGCGTGGACGAAGCCCGTTCCTCTGGACGACGCGGCGTTTCCATACTGGAGACTCGCGCTGCGCATCGACGGTCCGTTCCTCTATAAATACCTGATCGTCGATCGGAAAACGCTCGCTCCGCTGCGCTGGGAGGAGGGGGAGAACCGGGTCTTCGCATGTGCCGCGACGCCAGCGAGGGCGAGGGTCCTCGCATCCGACGTTCCGAATTTCCAGGGACGGCGCTGGCGCGGTGCGGGCACCGCCGTTCCGGTCTTTTCCCTGCGGAGCGAAGACGACTTCGGTACGGGAGAGTTCGCGGACCTGAAGAAGATGGTCGATTGGGCGGTGGCGACGGGGCAGCATGTCATCCAACTGCTTCCGATAAACGATACGACGATGACGGGGACTTGGACGGATTCTTATCCCTACAACGCCAACTCCTCCTTCGCTCTCCATCCCCAGTTTATGAACCTTCCGGCCGCGGGGGTTCCGGCCGACGGGGAGTATCTGAGGCTTCGGCAGGAGCTGAATGCCCTTCCGCAGGTCGATTATGAGCGGGTCAATAGGGAAAAACTGCGTCTTTTGCGGAAGACTTTCGAGAACGGAGGCGCGGAAATCCTCTCGAAGAAACCGTTCAGGGAGTTTCTGAGCCTTAACGAGCGCTGGCTGCTGCCGTATGCGCTCTTTTGCACCCTGCGCGACGAATACGCCACGGCGGATTTCACCCGTTGGGGAAAATATGCGAAGTACGACAGGAAAGCCCTGGAGGAGTACCGCGGAAAACACCGCCGGGAGGTGGATTTCCATTGCTTTGTCCAATATCACCTCCATCTTCAGCTCTCCGACGCCTGTGCCTATGCCCATTCCAGGGGCGTGATCCTCAAGGGGGACCTGCCGATCGGCGTGAGTCCCACGAGTGCCGACGCGTGGTTCGCCCCGCGGCTGTTCAACATGGATTCGCAGGCCGGCGCTCCGCCCGATGCCTTTTCGGCTTTCGGCCAGAACTGGGGATTCCCGACCTACGACTGGAAACGGATGGCCGGGGACTCTTTCGGATGGTGGAAATCCCGCCTGGCGAAGATGTCGGAGTATTTCGATGCCTTCAGAATCGACCACATTCTGGGGTTTTTCAGAATCTGGGAGATCCCCGTGGATTCCGTGCGCGGTCTTTTGGGGCATTTCAGCCCTGCGTTGCCGTACTCGTCCGAAGAACTGAAAAGCCGGGGTTTCGATCTCTCCGGGGGCCGGTTCGTGACGCCCTGCGTTTCGGAGCGCATGCTGGACGAGATCTTCGGGGCGTATGCGCAGGAGGTGCAGTCGAAATATGTCAGGGAGGGCCGTCTGGCGGCCTCCTGCTCGACCCAGAGAAAGATTGCGGCGCGGTTCCGTGCGGACGACGAGCACGACCGAATCCTCTCGGAGGGTCTCATGCGGCTTACCGAAGAGGTGCTGTTCGTGGAGGACCCCCGCAAGAGAGGGTTTTATCATCCGCGGATCGCGGCCCATGCCACTTATGCGTATCGTTCGCTCGACGATGCCTCGCGCAGGAGTTTCGATGCGTTGTACGACGAATTCTTTTACCGCCGCCACAACGCATGCTGGAGGGATTCGGCGATGAGCAAGCTGCCTCCGCTGCTCGCCTCTACCGAAATGATGGCCTGCGGAGAGGATCTGGGCATGATTCCGGATTGTGTTCCGGAGGTGATGCGCCGCCTCGGAATCCTTTCGCTCGAAATACAGCGGATGCCCAAGTCGGCCGGGGAGCTTTTTGCCGATCCGTCGCGTTATCCCTATCTCTCGGTATGCACCACCTCGACGCACGACATGAACCCCCTGCGGGCCTGGTGGGAGGAGGACCGGGCGCTTACGGAGCGGTTTTACCGCGATGTGCTCGGGATGGAAGGCGACGCCCCGGATGTCTGCACGCCGCAGATCTGCCGGCGCATCCTCGAACAGCATCTTTCGTCGCCTGCGATGCTGGCCGTTTTCCCCTTGCAGGACTGGCTTGCGACGGATCCGGTGTTGCGTGCTCCGGATCCGTACGGCGAACGGATTAACGTGCCGTCGAATCCCCGCCATTATTGGCGGTACAGGATGCCGCTGTCGCTCGAGGAACTTTTGGCGCAGACCGATTTCAACTCCTGTATCCGGTCGATGGTCGAACGTTCCGGAAGAGCCTGAGATTCATTTTCTTCGATCCATTTCAGAAAATATCCGCCTCCGGAGACGCCCCGGTGTGCGTCAATACAGTTCCAGAAACTCGTATCCGTTGCCCGCGGCGGCGAGGTAGCGCATGAACTCGTCGTGCTCGAGCAACACCGTGGCGCGGTTGTCGTTCGGGTGGAAAGCGTAGCGGGGCCACTCGCGCATCCGGGAGTCGAGGAACAGGTGCACGTGGTTCGCCGTGTCGTTTATCAGCCCGAATGCCGAGACCGATCCGGGGCGCAGTCCGAGCCACCGTTCCATGCGTTGTTCCGAGGCGAACGAGAGCTTGCCCTGGTGCAGCCGCTGTTCGAGGTCGCGGATCGCCAGCCGTTGTTCGGCGTCGAAGCATACCAGGTAGTGCCGGTCGCCCTTGTGGTTGCGGAAAAAGAGGTTCTTGCAGTGCTTCGCGCCGTCGCCGCGGCAGTAGCGCAGGGCGATTTCGCAGGTCGGGGCCTCCGGATGTTCGTACCACGTGTAGCGGATGCCGTGGGCGTCGAGGAAGTCGAACACCCGTTGCCGCCGCCGGTCGGGCGTGAGCGGGGCGGTTGCTGCCGTCGGCTCCATGACTATCCGATGCCGTAAAATCCGCGGATGTTCCGGGCGATGCACTCCACGAGCACACCGACCGCCTCGACGGGCGACCAGGCATTGTGGGGCGAGAGCAGCAGCCGGTCCGGTTCGCGGACCGAGAGCAGGGGATTGCCCTCTTCGATCGGTTCGTGCGCGAAGACGTCCAGCCCCGCGCCGGCCAGCTCTCCGCGGTCGAGCGCCGCGGCCAGCGCCGCCTCGTCCACGATGCCGCCGCGGGCGACGTTGATGAGTATGGCCGAGGGTTTCATCCGCGCCAGCTCGCGGGCGCCGATCAGCCCGCGCGTGCGTTCGTTGAGGGGCGCATGGATCGACACCACGTCGGCCCAGCCGAGCAGCTCGTCGAGCGGCAGGGCGGGGTACTCCTCCTCGCGCACGATGCCCGAAGTGGAGGTGTAGGCCACTTCGCAGCCCAGCGCGCGGGCCACCCGCGCCACGTTGCGGCCGATGTTTCCCAGCCCGACGATACCCCAGCGCGATCCGTACAGCTGCCGGGTCGTGCGGCCGAAATGGTATTGCAGCGGCGATCCGGCGTATTCGCTCTTCACGTAGCGGTCGTAATAGACCGTCTGCCGCAGCAGGGCGATCGCCGCGCCGATCGTGGTTTCGGTCACCGAGTGGGTCGAGTACCCCACGGCGTTGCGCACGGCGATGCCCCGTTCGGCGGCGGCCTCGAGGTCGATGTGGTTCATGCCCGTCGCCGCCACGCAGATCAGCCGCAGGCGGGGCAGCCGTTCGAGCGTATCGCGGCGCATGGGCACTTTGTTCGTGATCGCCACCTCCGCGTCGCGGCAGCGTTCGGCTGTCTCCTCGCGGCGCGTGGTCGCGTAACCCGTGTAGTCGCCCAGCGCGCGGATCGCCGAGAGGTCGGCGCCGCCGAGGCTGTATTCGTCGAGAAATACGATTTTCGGTTTCATCTTCCTTGTTTTTATGAATCGGAACGCCTGCTTTCGGCGCGTCCCTTTCACGCAAAGATAGCGGCTTTTTCGGTTCCGTGCGCTTCCGTGCCGCCGTTTTTCGCTGTTTTCGCCGCCGAAGGCGGAATCCCGGGCATGGCCGGACCCTCTTCGCACCTCGCTCCGACCCGTTCCGGAGGCGGCCCGGCGCATGGTCCAACGGCCGCTCCGCCGCAAATTCGCCGTCCGGAGTTGCTATTCTCTGCCGGAAACGCTACCTTTGCGACGTGATGAACGGAATCGGTTTCTGGATGAAGAACGCGCGGCAGGTCTCCCTGCCGCAGAGCATGCTGCCCATGCTGCTGGCCGTCGGCATGTCGCTGCGTCACGACGGTTTTTCCCTCTGGCTGGCCCTCGTCGCCGCTTTCGGCGTGGGGTGCGCCCACCTGGGCATGAACCTCGCCGACGACTATTTCGATTACCGCGAGGGGAGCGCCGAGAAGCGCACGCGGCTGGCCTCGGACGGTATCCGTGCCCGTGTGGCGAAGTACCCTTACCTCAGTTCGGGGGCCGCCTCCGTGCGGGAGCTCGTCGTGGCGGTCTGCGTGTTTCTGGGACTGGCCGCCGGAGCCGGGGCCGTCGTCGTCGCCTGCCGGGGCGTCGTGCCGCTGGCCCTCGCCGGCATCGGGGCGGTGCTCGGCATCTCCTATTCGGGCGGGCCGCTCCGCCTGGGCTATCGCGGGCTGGGCGAACCGGTCGTCGGGCTGCTGTTCGGTCCGCTGCTGATGGCCGGCGTGCAGTATGCGGCGTGCGGCGTGCTGGACGGTCCGGTCCTGCTGGTCGGCGTGGCCGTCGGACTGCTCGTCACGAACATCCTCTACACCCATTCCGTGCTCGACCGCCATGCCGACTCCCGAATGGGCAAACGCACGCTGGCCCACCTGCTCGGCACGCCGCGGGCGATGATCGCCGCATCGGGCCTCTTCTGCTTCGCGCCGTTCGTGCTGGTCGCCGCGGGCGCCGGCTGCGGGATGCTCCCCGCGGCGGCCCTTGCGACGTTCGTGCTCCTGCCCATGGCCGCGTTCCTGTGGCGTTCGCTGCGCAGCTATGTTCTCGATCGTCCCGTCGCCCTGCGCACGGCCCCGTGGATGGGCCCCATGGGCGATTTCAAGAGATACTGCGACATGGGGATCGGCTGGTTCATGCTGCGGTGGCTGCTGGCGCGGAACCTCGTCTCGTTCTTCGCGCTCATCCTGCTCGTCGTTTATACCGTACTCGAAATAATGGAGTGATTATGAAGAAAATCAAACGGTTGCTCTATCTCGGCTGGTGGTTCTTCGGAGCCCGGGTTCTCGGCCGCAAACGGCCGTTGCAGACCGTGCTGTTCATATCGAACCGATGCAACCTCCGTTGCAGGCACTGCTCGGTCTATTCGCGGGCTACGCCCGACGAGATGACCTTCGAGGAGATCCGCCGCGAGCTGGAATACTCCTACCGCCTCGGTTCGCGCTTCGTCGATCTGGAGGGGGGCGAGGTGATGATCTGGCGCGACGGCGACAAGCGGATCGACGACGTGATCGACCTGGCCCGCGAGGTGGGTTTCTTCTCCGTGACGATCACCACCAACGCCCAGCTGCCCTTCGCCGGGAGCCATGCCGACAGCATCTGGGTCAGCCTCGACGGCTGCGGGAAGTACCACGAAATGATCCGCGGCGAAGGCACGTTCGCGCGTCTGGAGCGCAACATCGCCGCCTGCGGCCATCCGCATCTGAGCGTCAATATGGTGGTGAACAAGTACAACTGGGAGCATGTGGCCGAGACGATCGAATACGTGAAGCGGAATCCCGCCATCGAGAGCATTTCGATCAATTTCTACACACCTTTCCCCGATGCCGACGACCTGATGATTACGCGCGAACAGCGCGAACGGGTGATCGACACCGTGATCCGGATGAAGCGCGCGGGCTATCCGGTGATGAACTCCGTCTCGGGGCTGGAGCTGATGCGGCACAACCGCTTCAAGCGCCGCTGCTGGGTCACGAACTTCATCTATGCCGACCATACGCGCGCCAACTGCTCGGGCGAGCGGCTGGGCATCTGCGACGACTGCGGGCTCTGCATGGCGGGCGAGATGAACGCCGTGTTCAACTTCCGGCCCGACACCATCCGCGCGGGACTGAAACTGCGGCTCTGACGGCGGCCGGACGATTCCCGGCATCCTTCCTGCCGCATGTCGCGGCGCGGCCCGGAGGCATTCCGCCCCGGGCCGCGCCGTACTCCGTGCCGAAAGGCTCCTCAGTCCAGCTCGCCGATCAGGCCGCGGATCACCACCGAGGCGCAGCCGATGCCGAACAGCGGCGGGATGTAGGAGATCGTCCCGACGTTCGATTTCTTGTTCCGCTCCTCACAGAGGATCATCGCCCCTTCGCGCATCGGCTCGGGGGAGAAGACGGCGCGGAATCCGCTGCGGATGCCGATCTTGTGCAGCCGTTTGCGCAGCATGTGGGCCAGCGGGCAGTGGTGGGTTTTGGCGATGTCGGCGATCTCCATGCGCGTGGGGTCGGTCTTGGCCCCCGCGCCCATCGAACTGACCAGCGGCAGGCGGCGTTCGAGCGCCGCGGCGATGAGCGCCAGCTTGGGCGACAGGGTGTCTATGGCATCCACCACGTAGTCGTACCGCGCCGCGTCGAGCAGCGCGTAGGTCTCCTCGTCGCGGATGTAGCGGTTCACCACGCTCAGGTCTATTTCCGGGTTGATGTCGCGCAGCCGTTCGGCGAGCACCTCGGCCTTCGGCCTCCCGACGGTCGAGTGCAGCGCCACGAGCTGGCGGTTGATGTTCGTCCCGTTCACCGTGTCGGCGTCGGCCACGGTCATGCGGCCCACGCCCGCCCGGGCGATCATCTCCGCGGCGTAGGCCCCCACGCCTCCCAGCCCCACCACGAGCACGTGCGCCCGTCTGAGGCGGCCGAGTTTCTCTTCGCCGAGCAGCAGCTCGGTCCTCTCCAGCCAGTTGTCCATGCAGTTCGTTTTCGTTCGTTCCGTCGTGTCCCTCCTGTGCGCCGTCCGTCGTCCTTCACTTCTCCCCGAACAGCCGGCGGTAGTTCTCCGCCGTCGCCCGCCGCAGCTCTTCCACGGTCGTTCGCCGCACCTCCGCGGCCCGGGCGTAGATCGTTTCGATGGCTGCGGGGCTGTCGTCCGTCTCGAAGAAGAGACGGTCGGACGGAATCTCGCGCAGGGCTTCGAGCGTCTTGCGCGAGGCGAAGGTGCGCTCGCCGAACGAGAGGTAATATCCCTTCGCCACGGCCTGCCGCGCCTGTTCGGGCGATCCGATGAATCCGTGGAAAATCGCGGCCGGAGGCGGGCAGGCCGCCAGTTCGCGCATCAGCGGTTCGAAGGCCCGCACGCAGTGCAGCACGACCGGAAGCCCCCGTTCGCGGGCCAGCCGCAACTGGGCCCTGAGCGCCGCCGTCTGCGCCTCGCGCGCGACGCCGCACACGAAGTCCAGCCCCGTCTCGCCGACGGCCTGCGCGTCGCCGAGCCGTTGCCCGAGCGTCGCCGTGTCCTCCCGCTCCGCGTCCCACGGATGCACGCCCTTCGCGCGCAGCTCGATGCCGCGGCCCGCAGGGCGGTGGGTGTGGATATTGACGTATTCGGCCATGACGGGACAAATGTAGGAATTTTTCGGGAAACGGATTCCTCTCCCGATGCGGCTTCGTCCGATTTTTCCGCCCGGCATCCCGCTTCCGCCCGTCCGTCCGGAGCGGGAAAACGGGCCGTTCCCCTTTTTTTCGCTTCCGGCGGGAAATAATGCTACGTAAAATAGTTTTTTTCGGGAAAAAATTAGTACTTTCGCACGCGATTCAGGCTGTTAGCCGGCTAACACATGGCGAACGGGACCTGAAACGAATCCGGAAAAGACCCAAGAAAACCAAACATAACAATCAAAATCTTTAACCATGTCGAAAATCATTACACTACGCAAGGGTTTAGACATCAATCTGGCGGGTAAACCCCGGGAGTCGCTCTCCGATGCGCCTCAGGCTTCGGAGTACGCCCTCTCGCCCCTCGATTTCGAGGGCGTGACACCCAAGCTGCTGGTTAAGGTGGGCGATAAGGTGAAGGCCGGTACGCCGTTGTTCTTCAACAAGTACAACGAGCGGGTCCTCTTCACGTCGCCCGTCAGCGGCACGGTGGCGGCGGTCAATCGCGGCGAGAAGCGCAAGGTGCTCTCGGTGACGGTGACCCCCGACGGCGGGCAGAGCTACGAGGAGTTCGGCAAGATCGACCTCCGCACCGCTTCGCGCGAACAGATCGTCGAACTGCTGCTGCGTTCGGGCCTCTGGCCGATGATCGTGCAGCGACCCTACGGCGTCATCGCCGACCCGAACGACACGCCGAAGGCGGTCTTCATCTCCGCCTTCGACTCCGCGCCGCTGGCTCCGGACTACAACTTCGTCCTGCGGGACGAGCAGCGGAACCTGCAGGCGGGTATCGAGCTGATGCGCCGCCTCACGCCGGGCAAGGTGCACTTGTCGGTGCGCGCCAAGGCCGAGGGACGGATGCCGTCGTTTCAGGGCGTCGAGCTGCACGCCTTCGCGGGCAAACATCCCGTGGGCAACGTCGGCGTGCAGATCCACCATGTCGATCCGATCAACAAGGGCGACATCGTCTGGACGGTGAACATCCAGGACCTGGCCATCATCGGCCGCCTGGTCAATGAGGGCCGCGTGGACATGCGCCGCATCGTCGCCGTCACCGGCTCGGAGATCGAAAACCCGCACTACGTCCGCATCGTCTCGGGTGCGCGCGTCGATTCGCTCGTCTCGGGCAACGTCCGTCCGCAGAAGGAGGGCGACCGCGTCCGCTTCATTTCGGGCAACGTGCTCACCGGCACGAAGACCTCGCCCGAGGGCTTCATGGGCTTCTACGCCAACCAGCTCACGGCCATTCCCGAAGGCGACAAGTACGAGCTGCTGGGCTGGGCGATGCCGCGTCTGAACAAGTTCTCCGTCTCGCGCGCCTACTTCTCGTGGCTCTGCCCGAAGAAGGAGTACAACCTCGACACGAACCTCAACGGCGGCGAGCGTCCGTTCGTCGTGACGGGGCTCTACGAGCAGTACCTGC
>OLRF01000645.1_pt1 | contig 42481 bp, 49 predicted proteins | sample 1672061 | NCBI WGS metagenome assembly OLRF01 (sample SAMEA3136641, study PRJEB25190) | human gut metagenome | reverse complement strand
GAACAAGCGGATGGTTAAACTCTTTCATCCGCTCCATTCCTATTTTCTGCATTACCCGCTCCGAACGCAGATTGGGGAGGGAAGTAAACGAAAAGATTGTTTGGATATCTAAGTATTTGCGGGCATACTCCAAACAAGCCAATGCCGCTTCAGGAGCATAACCATGTCCCCAATACTCATGTGCCAGCCGCCAGCCGATTTCTACACCCGGAGCAAAGTCCACATCAAATGTAATCTGATGAAATCCCGTATAGCCTATAAAAGCATGATCTTCTTTACGCTCTACAGCGTACAAACCAAAGCCGCAAGTTTGGAACTCATTTTGGATACGATGATAAAAGGCCAATGATTCTTCGGGAGTCAGTGGGTTGAGAAAAAATTCCATCACATGAGGATCAGCATTCATGCGGGCAAAAGCTGAAATGTCTTCCTCTTTCCAATCGTGGAGAATCAATCGGGGTGTTTCTATGTAAATCTGCATAATGATAATGATAAATGGGGTACAAAGATATACTTTTGGATTTAAAAAGTTAAGATTTTATATTACTAAGCCGGAACTTTTTGAAATCATTATCTGTTTTATAAATATGACTGACATAAATAAACACCTTAATACATGCCTACTGATCTTATTATAATGAGTACAAACAGGGAGTTGCCTCGTCTTCTTATAGTATAGAAAGATCAAATTACACAATTTATATCAGAAGAATGAAAAATACCAAATTGTTCATGTTTGCGGCGTGCACACTTTTCTTAGCTGCATGTGGTAAGCAAACCGTGAAAATAATGACTCCGCCGGATGCATCAAACCGTGTCCAGTTCAGTGCGGAACAGTTACAGACTACCTTGGATAAAGCCGGTTATCAGGTAATGATGCAACAAGGGGATACCACATTCTCCGATCCGGAAATAAAGACCATATTGCTGACAGAAGTAAACGATACAACGCTAAAGAAAGAAGGTTTTCATATTACAACTACCGGTAATCTGACAAAGGTAAGTGGTAAGGACGGAAGCGGCGTTATCTACGGATGTCGTGAACTGATAGATCGTGTGAACGATTCCGACGGCAAACTCAACTTTCCGGAAGATCTGAAAGATGCCCCGGAAATGGTACTTCGTGGCGCTTGTGTCGGTTTGCAGAAGATGACTTATCTGCCGGGACACGGTGTGTATGAATATCCGTATACTCCGGAAAGTTTTCCTTGGTTTTATGACAAGGAACAATGGATTAAATACCTTGACATGCTGGTTGCCAACCGCATGAATTCCCTGTATCTCTGGAACGGTCATCCGTTTGCATCATTGGTCAAACTGGAAGATTATCCGTTTGCCTTGGAAGTAGACGAAGAGACGTTCAAGAAAAATGAGGAGATGTTTTCTTTTCTAACAGAAGAAGCGGATAAGCGTGGTATCTTTGTGATACAGATGTTTTATAATATTATCCTCTCTAAACCATTTGCAGAGCATTATGGACTGAAAACACAAGACCGTAACCGCCCGATTACCCCTTTGATTGCAGATTATACCCGCAAAAGTATTGCCGCATTTATAGAGAAATATCCGAATGTGGGACTGTTGGTTTGTCTGGGTGAAGCCATGTGCACAGTGGAAGACGATGTGGAATGGTTTACCGAGACCATTATTCCGGGTGTAAAAGACGGATTACAGGCTTTGGGGCGTACCGACGAACCGCCTCTTTTGCTGCGTGCACACGATACGGACTGCAAACTGGTAATGGATGCCGCATTGCCGATATACAAGAATCTCTATACGATGCATAAATATAATGGTGAATCATTAACAACTTATGAACCCCGTGGTCCATGGTCGAAGATTCATACGGATCTGAGTTCTTTAGGCTCCATTCATATCAGCAACGTACATATTCTGGCGAACCTGGAACCGTTCCGCTGGGGTTCTCCGGACTTCGTACAAAAGGCGGTACAAGCGATGCATAATGTACATGGTGCCAATGCGTTGCACCTTTACCCACAGGCTTCATACTGGGACTGGCCTTATACAGCCGACAAGTTGCCGAACGGTGAACGGGAATTTCAACTGGACCGTGACTGGATTTGGTATCAGACGTGGGGACGCTATGCATGGAACTGCCGTCGTGACCGTACAGATGAGATTGGTTACTGGAATCATCAGCTAGGTAAGTTCTACGGAACATCTGATGAGAATGCGGGCAATATTCGCATTGCTTATGAAGAAAGTGGAGAGATTGCTCCGAAGTTATTGCGCCGTTTCGGCATTACGGAGGGAAACCGTCAGACATTGTTACTGGGTATGTTTATGAGCCAGCTTGTCAATCCGTACAAATATACGATCTATCCGGGATTTTATGAAAGTTGCGGACCGGAAGGGGAGAAGTTGATCGAATTTGTAGAGAAAGAATGGAAGAATGAGCCTCATGTAGGTGAAATGCCTCTGGATATTGTTGCTCAGGTGATAGAACACGGTGACAAGGCAATAGCAGCGATCGATAAAGCAGCCACTTCCATCTCTTCCAATAAAGCCGAATTTGCACGTTTGCAGAATGATATGCACTGTTACCGTGAGTTTGCCTATGCGTTTAATCTGAAAGTGAAAGCTGCGAAACTGGTATTAGACTATCAGTGGGGAAAAGACATTAAGAAGCTGGAAGAAGCCATTCCTCTGATGGAACAAAGTCTGGAACACTATCGCAAGTTAGTGGAACTGACCGACGAGCATTATTTATACGCCAACAGTATGCAGACAGCCCAACGCCGTATTCCTATCGGCGGAGATGATGGTCATAATAAGACATGGAAAGAACTGCTGGTACACTACGAAAAAGAATTGGAGAACTTTAAAGCGAACCTTACCATGCTGAAAGAAAAGCAGAATGGCAATGCCGTGACTGAAACGGTAGAGATTGCAGCCTGGACTCCTGCGAATGTGAACTTAATATCGAATTATCCGACAGTTAAACTGGATGAAGGAACCTCTTTATTCACAGACCTTTCGGGTAAAATAGAAGCGATTGCTCCCGAACTGAAAGGAATGAAGGCATTCCGCTTCAATGGAAATGAACAACGGGAGAAAGGGACAAGCATTACTTTTGAAACGAATGATCCGGTCAAACTGCTGGTTGCTTATTTCAAAGACGATCAGAAGAAGTATGCAAAGGCTCCCAAACTGGAGATTGATGCTTCTGCTAACGATTACGGTCAGGCTGAACCGGTATTGACAAATGCCATTCATATTAGTGGAATGCCGTTGGCAAATGTACATGCATATAGCTTCCCGGCTGGAAAACATACGTTGATGTTGCCTAAAGGCTATCTTCAGGTCCTTGGATTTACAGCTGCGGAAATGAAAACTCGTAATGCCGGATTAGCCGGAGACGAAGAAACAATGGATTGGTTGTTTTACTAATGAGCACTTGTTGTAAGTCCATATTTAGTTTCAAGCAATGAAACTGTTTGTTTCTCGGTGTGAAACCATTAGTTTCACCGGTAGAAACAATGTATTTTGATGTAACTCTCTAAAAACAAGGAGAATACAGAGGGTTCAAAAGATACAGGTCATGATTTGGTGATGGAAGTCCTGCTTCGGGTTGCACTGCTTTGCATAGTTTCAAACAACTCATATACAAATATAACTATAATTTTTATAATAAGCAAGCTGTAATATGCAGCTTACTTATTGATGAAATAAAATTATTGAATATCATTTTTTCTTTCTTTTCCTTCCACGTTGTACATATCGGATAGTTGTACGACAAGACTTTGTTATTACCTCTTGTTTTAGAAGATCTTTATTTTGTTCCTGAAGTTTTAAATTTTCAGCTTTTAAAACTTCTAGTTCCTTATCATTTTCGTCTTCTTTTTGTTCTTCATAATTTGGTATTGCAATTTTAGGAATTCGAGGCAATCCTTGTCTTTGTATATACAAACTGTATTTTTCTGTTATATAAGTTATAAAAGGCATAAGAATACGTCCCTTTTTGTATTGTTTTATATCATTATATTCAGCTATTTCCATCTCTTTAAATGAAAATGTATAGAATTTATTCTTGTATAAAGGACCTATTTTCGCCTCATTGTTTCGTTCTGAAAAATTGCCATACTGCGCTTGAAAATCAATTTTAGGATTAAAAGGTTGACAATTTATTAAATATACTTTTTTCATTCCATTACGACCTACACAATCACATGCTGGTCTAATATTTATTTTGCATTGTCCATTTATATCAAAGAAATCACCAGTGTTTGAACTTTCAATATCAATATTTTCAGTAAAACGTTGTGCCTTTAATATTGTTTGTACTTTTAGAGTTTCACATTGAATGTTCTCTTTTATAATTTTATCCTTCTCAAACTGTACAGGTTGCATTCTTGCAAGTATATTTTGTGTTAAAACCTGTGCAAGTTCCTCATTCGCATTTACACCATCAAGAGCCGAAGTTTCCCATAACACTTGAGGCCAATGAACATCACCTGCAAGTAAATCCTTGAATAAATTAGTTTTTGCATTTAAAAATGCTCTATCCCATTCTTTTAAAACATAAATTGATGGCATAGCATTTATCCATTCTTCAATCTTTTGGAAAACTAAAACATTGTTATCTATAACAATGTCACTTTTAGACTTTACAAATATAGGCCTACTAATGTTCTCTTTTATAACACGCTTCTCTTTTAATATATTAATAATACTTTCTTCTGCCTTATTACTAAATATGAATATAGGAAGGAAACATTTATCTAATATTTTCTTTAAAAAATCGACAATACAATTTTCATTTTCCTTTTCTATAACTTGACTATTTGGAAGAGGCATCCCATCTTCACTGGTCAAGCTATAAAGTTCCCAGTCAAGAAGAATAAAATTTAAATTCTTACAATGCTCTAATATCTCTTGGTTGGGGATAGAGTTCCTTTTTATTAAAGGGATATTTTTATTTTCAAGAAGATCCACAATTTTCGTAATACGATCTTCTCCATTAGTTACATTAACTTTATCATCGATAACTAATCCAACGCCAGAAAATAATTCCTCAATATTCATTATTGTCCTGTTTAATAAATGTTACAACGAAATTAGCTCCTTCAAGAACTTTCTCACTTTTTATATTTGCTAAATCGATGAAATAATCATTTCTTTCCATTAATTTTCTAGAAATATAAAGTCCTAGTCCACGCCCTTCTATTCCTTTTGTTGAATAAAATGGTTCGAAAATATATGGAATATCATCCTCTCTTATGCCAGGCCCGTTGTCAGAGAAGATCATTTGACAAGAATCACCATCTAAAGTAATATGAATCTTTTTATCGAAATGCCCCTTGACATCCATCCAATAAATGGAATTATCAAATAAATTTATAAATAATTGAAGTAAATCTGCATCTGTACATGTAGCTACTAGTGGAGAACCTAACAAGATAATTTCTACAGAAATTTGATGGTTATCTAATGTTCGTTTATATATTCTAACAACTTTATCTAAAATATCCTTAATGCGTATTTGCTTTCTTCTCTGCTTAGAAGATGTAAACAGCAATTGCATATCTTTCATTTGATTCTTAACATATGAAAATATTCCAATTAATTTCTGTAATTCACTTGTCAAGTTGTTATGATTGAAATTAGGCAGAGTGCTGGCACTCATCAGAGCCATTAATTCATCAACACCTTGATTAAGCATTAGCATAATATCGTGACTTGATGTTTCTACGGATAGACCTACAGCAGCAAGAGATTCTGTTTGTTTTGCTCTTGTTTCAAGATATTTTCGTTCTATCTTGTAAGATTTTTCCAATTGCCCAATTAAACCTAATGCTTCCTTATTTTCTTTGAAATGCTCCTTTAGGTCTTTAATTTCTTTTTCTACTTTTTCTTGACGCGTATTTTCTATTTTGTCTTTTTCTTTATTATCATCTAGATATTTCTTGTACACTACAATCCTAAGATATGATAAAAAAGTGCGTATAATACAAATAAAATCTGATGTGTAATTTTCATCGTCAATGAGACCTTCACGATTCGTTTTGTCTTTTAAATGAGAGTTACCAAACTTTGTAATTTTAATACGCCCAATGATTTGATCATTACTGAAAAAACTTCCAGCACTGATGGTTCCACGACTTATATCAACTTGCAGCCAATCATCCTCAGGATCTCCATATGGTAATACTCTTATCTCATCTCTTAAAAGATAAACACGATGTTTTTTTACTATTTTTTTTGCTTCTTCTACTAAAGCATATTTGGACGGTTCTTTTGCATTAAAGTCAAATATGTAAAAATCAAATTTGAAATCACCAAAGTCAGAGATTGGTCTATAAATTCTTTTTTTATCCTCAAGTGTACTGAAATGATCTCTAAAAACTCTATTTCCTTTGATAGCACTATCTTCTATACTAAGTTCCTTATGTATATCATTCTGATTATATATAAATAATCCTTGAGAGGAATCATACAAACCATTTGTTATTTTAATAACACTCTGAGTTTCAAATAGATTTTTTAAAGTAATATTAGTATTATCTTTCCCTCTTGTTACAAATTCACCATCAAAATATAGTCCAATATTAAAATTATATTTAGAAACATTCTCTTTATGCTCTCCTATGATTTCATCAAAAAGATTCTCAAAACGAAAAAAACTATCAGTTATACCTTCAATTTTTTTCTTATTCCATGTTCCTCTCAAATTGCTAATGACAATACGTGTTCCATGTTCATTATCGTCATAAATTTGGTTATTTATGTCTATTCTTCTTTTTGTAAAAACGGAGGGAGAAGTTGTAATTAAATTGAACTCTAAAGAATCGAGATATAAATCATCCGTTTGTTCTGATTGACTTAAAAAGTTATCATCATAATCTTTTAAATCAAAACAAAGCGAATATTCATTATTTGTACCTTGAGCCCTTGTCGTTAAATCTATTGTTTTTCCAAGTTTAAGCATTGCATAACGGCCAATACCCTTCTCGCCCTGTATTATTCTTTTTTTTAAAGCTGTTTTACGCACCTTTCCATCCCTCGAAAATTTATTAGGTGTTGCAGGGTTCATCCAAGATTTCTCAATAATAGTTTTTGTCATTCCGGTACCATTATCTTCTATCACTATTCGTGAACTAGGAGTAACCTTATAATCTTTAGAAAAGTTCTCAAAAGAAACCTTTACCCAATCAGCATCTGCATCATAAGAATTTTTAATCAATTCTATTACTGCAATCTGTTCATTCTTAATAAGTTGATCTCCTAGCATAGTGAGTAACCTAGCATATGGACGTATTTTTAAACTTTCATTCATTTTTTTCGGGCAAATATTATAAATTCTTCAGAATAAATTTTACGACTATTTTTATTAGTTGTGAATTTACCATATTTATCTCTATATGGAGTCAGAATTTTATTAGATATTTTTCTTCTGTTTACATCTATGTCATAAAATTCATTCGATAAAAGAGACTCTATTAAATGTCGAGCATTGTCTATCTTCACTCCTTTATATTCGGTATTTCCTATTACAAATAGACAAGCTCCACCTGCATTCAACATTTTAAATACCTTTCGAACTACTTTTTGCATATCAATATAATATTGAGCGACAGCACGTGCTTTAGCTTTATCTAAAGTATATAATTTGAATACAATATTACTACCAATACCATTAAGCTCTTTTATGTTATTTTCAAAGTTTTGCGAGTGATATAGACTTCCGATAGTACCTTCTCTGAAGGTTTTATAATCATTTGTAAAGTCCAACCACAATGTTGATAATTGGTGCAAATCGGCATACTCATATGAAGTCACATAGGGAGGACTTGTTACAACTAAATCAACAAAAGGTTTATCAATAACACGTTGTAAAAAATTCACCGTTTCTATTATTGCAAGATTTTCTTTTTTAATTAAGTTTTGTACATTAGCTTTTTGCATCATGAGTACTTGTTCATGAAATGCTAATATGACATCTTTCTCTTTCTTGTGAGGATCAATTTGAGGTTTTATAGATTTAGTCAACCAGCGTGAACAGGATTTGAGTATATTAGAAAATGCACACAAGAAAAATTTTCTATATTTACCTTCCGTTACTACAGAATGTATGGAATGTTTTAGTTTTACCAAATCATCTATTTGTTTATTACTAAACCAATATAAAATCCGTTCATTATTTGATATTGCATCACATATTTCCCCTTGATAATACGTAAAATGTTTTACAACACAACTATAATATTCATCAATCAATGTATTATCATACGCTTGACTTTTAACTTCTGCAATTAGAGTTGCAACAGGATTGATATCACAACCCCAAAATTGTTTATTATTACGTACTGTTTCATATGCAACAGTACCGCAACCACAAAAAATATCAGCAACAATGTTTACAGGAATTTGCAAATTGGTAGCATATTGAATGGCTTTGGTTGTTATAAATGCTGGAAATTTAGCGGGATAAGCATGAATACTGTGCATTCGGTTCTCACGTTCATCTCCCATATTCCAATCCGTCTGTATTGGTATATGATCTAAATCTATAATTTTGTAATTACAATTTGTTACTATCATATTATATATTCTTCAATTATAATCTACTGTCAAAGACATCAGATTACTAATATTGTATCCATTTGATTTTTTCATTTCTCAATTTGTACTCCCTTTCAAGAGTATATAAAAGACTTAACTCAAATGTTCAACGGACAAATATAAATATTTGTTTGGTAACGACGAAATTAAAGCTCATTTTTTATAGTCTCTTGTTCTATCTCAATAGAAGCGTCATGGAAATCCATTATATAGATGCTTTTTACATCAATTTTTCCATATTGGCATTGGTTGCTCAACGGTTGAGTAACCAATGGCCTTATAATATCTCCGTAATATTGCATCATAAACAATAAAAATAAGGTCATTATGAATAACAGAAGAACTGCACCGGGTGGACAGACAACCTACATGCTTAGTGCCATACTCGCCAAAGTAACCAACATTGAAAAGTTATTGGCTCCTGCCGTACATAATTTGCCTGACAGTGAGATACTGGATTCAAAAGGCGTGCGCCTGCTCACCAAGATGTCGGACAGGACACTTTTAAGACGACGCAATGACGGGACACTCCCCTTTCACAGAGACAAGGGGAAGATATATTACCGCCGTTCGGACGTACTCCGTGCCATGTTGCTGGAAAAAGAAGAACACTCTAAAAAATAAGCGTTATGAAGAAGATGATTAAAATTGAAAGCAGTTCTTTCGCTGCACTCGTGAGAAGTTATAAGAAGTCGTTGAACATGCTTGCCGTCCTGCAACATATCTGCCAGGAAAATGACGTGGCGCTTTCCATGCTGCCAGATGAAGTTTGCGAACTGATAAACCTTGATCCGGCAGAGATTGAGAAACAGCGTTTGAGCGGAAGGCTACGTTTTGCAGAAGAAGAGAACGGGACAAAGCATTATTCGATTGTGGATATTATCAACCTGAAAGACTCGATTGACTGGAAGATTATCAACAGGCAGGTGGAAAGCCATTCCTTCGAGGAAGAGGAATGATGTGATTTGCGGCTGACAGACAAGGGTACGGCCGGCAAGGTCGGATTTATCCGGGTGCCGGTCGTGCCTTTGTCCTTTCCTGAAAAGCGGCTCTTTGCTGTAACCTGCGGAAGTGGAGCCTGCGTAGCTTCCGGGGGTTACAGCAAAGAGCCGTGGGAAACATATCTATATTAAGATTATTTTCTGCTGAGATTGCAACAATCAAGGGGATTCGGATTTATTTTGTTTTTCCAGTATTCGTAATGTTCCGTCACATCTTCACAAACAGTCAACTGCTTAAATCCGCTGATTTGTTTGAGGTATTTAATCTTCAGTTCAAGCGGCAGGTGCTGATAGCCACTTTGTTTGAAAGTATATTCTGAATAGTCAATATTGAACCATTGTTTTATTCAGGTATTCACTCTTAGAAATTCCACTAATATTTTGTCACATTTGATTGTATTCAATTTCTTGAAATCTATGTATTGCGGAATAAAAGGTGATAATCTTAAAGATACGTCAAAATTACACTGCTGTAATTTTTCAAGCGCATTTATCCTTTGTGACGGCACGCAGGCCCTTTCATATGTCCGTGACAGGTCATCGTCCATCGTTGTTATGGATATTTGGATATGTGCAAGTTTTTTATCCATTAATCTGATATATTTATCATCCGCCACCATTGATGACTTGGTGACTATCAGATAGCCGATACCTTGTTTGTTCAGTTCCTTTATAGCTTCATAGGTTATGTGACAGCGGCTTTCAATGGGCTGGAAACAATCAGTCATACCTCCAAGCCTGACGATGGAACCGGATGGAATTTTACGGATAACTTTTAATACCTTGTCAATATCCGCGACTGCCGGATGTTCCGCATCTCATAGTTTGCGAAAATTCAACAAGGATTTTGCATAGCAATAGGAACAATCATGATAACAGCCTTTCCCATAAAGGTCTAAACGTATCGGATAATTACATTTTTCTCCTTCATTTCCTCCGACTGATTTATAAAAGGATTTATATTCGGAATACCCCGGAGAAGGTTGGGTATTCTTTTGTTTTTTCATTTCCATAATTATTAAGTTATTAGATGATACATTAAATATATACCCGACATCCATAACAGCAATCGGGTATATAATTGAGTAAACCGGTTTCCTGTCAGCTATGCGACAGAAAAACTATTTTTCTTGCCTTTAGGCTTGAAAGCAGTAGCATGCCGGGGCGTCTGCCTGGTCTCTTGTTGTTTGCCCTTTTTCGGTTCATCCAACTTCGGTTTGTATTCACGGGCATTGCGTCCTATCAGCAGTTGGTTGCTCTTGTTGCTGAAACGTACATCATCGGAAAATACCCTGCCTTTATAGCGCATATTCTCAACGAATACCATTTCATGGTTCTGAAGCATCTTCTTCTGTTCAGGTGTGATTTTGGCCCCCATAATAGTGTCGTTGACTTTGAGTTGTTCGCCGGACTGCTTGAATGCGATGTCCATTATCCTCGGATCGACGAAAGCGACACCGGAAAGCAGTGTATCGTTTTTGCGCTGTATGTCGTTGATAGGAAGCTGTCCGCCTGACGCGAGGATTTGCTTCTGTTTGTCATCCAGTCTTTTTCCGTAGATATAATCGGGTATCTTGATGGCGTCCACCGGCATGGTAATGATACGGTTGCTCGGTTCATGGAAAGATACATAACAGTTACAGACCGTTCCCGTATGGGTATCCTTCATCTCCTTGATTGCCCCCAAAGTTCCGGTGTCTTTAAGCGACTGCTTTTCCTCGTCCGTGAATACTCCTTTATAGGCAGGCAGGTCATACTGCGGTTTGTCGAGTCTGCTTAGAGTTTTCAGTTGTACCTTGCCGTCCTCTCCTTTGACACAAAGGAAACAGGCTTCCCCCATATCCTTCTTTTCACCGTTCACTTCCTTGCTGATGGGGAAAGCCATCGAGGTAATCCTTCCTTTCAGCATCTCACCCATGCAATGGTTGTCAAACAGCAGTTGCTTGTCAACTCCCAGTGCGGCGAGTTCTTTCCACGGAAGCTGGTGTTCGTCGAACTTATACCGGCGGGCGAGTTTGGCGATGCGCCCTTCATCGTTGAGTTCGCTGTTCTCCACCAGTTTTTTGCCTTCCACTCCGGGATCTTCCCCTTTTCGGATCTGGACTACGGCATTCAGTGTCTTTTCCAAAAGGACAAGAGGTACGAGGAAGAAACTGAAACTCGTGGGATTTTCGTACTGGTTCTTGAAATTGGTGAAGAACAGTTCCAGCGGTGAGGTACGATCCAGTTTAAGGAAGCTGCTGCTGTTTTTCTTGTCGGGTGGCACGATTTCAAGACTGCCGTCCTGCTCGTTCATTTTGGAAACGACTGCGGTCTTGTTGGTTCGCTTGTCAAGGATGGCCATTACATGCTCGTCCTGACTCTGTTCTTGTTGTTCTTGCTTTTTCTTAGCCATAAAATCAATAATTTAAGTGATACAATAATTAATCAATACCGGGTAAACTTTAGCCCGTCGGTGCGAATGTATAGCATTAAGAAACAAGTTGTTACAAATTGCTGAGAGTCAGGAATAATTGGCGGCATCTGGCGGGAAATGGCGTGTGTGTTTAAAACGAGAAAGAGAGTTTTCCTTTTCCGGAAACTCTCTTTTCTATCTTGATTTCATTTTATACTAAACGGAATGTTCCGCTATTTCACTATCTATGGGGTTTATTGTATCCTCCTTCCGCTTTTTCTCCTTTTCTTTTTTCTTCTTCTGTTTTTTTATTTCAAGTTCCTTCAGGATTTGTTTCAATGGCTTCACTATTTCAGGAGTATCCTTCTCGAAGCGTTTGAAATAAATTTCTTCAATAAATTGTGGCAGTGGCGTTTTCCACGGTTCCTGCTTGTGATTGTCTATCTTTCCCAGTTTATCGGGATTGAGTCCGAGTTCTCGTGCCATTTGCACCTGCTTGTCTGACAAGTGATGCCTCTTTTGGGCTGTCAGCCATTTTTCAAGTTGTGATCTGTTTGTTGCCATACTACTTGTAATGCTACTTATTGTCCCTTATATTTTTCCCAAAAGGGAAATAACTTTTCTTTTATCAGGCGTATTACCGTTTCAAAGTCCGGTTCCGTCTTTCCTATTTTCTTCATGAACCCTTTCCATAACATTTGAAATCGGGGATTCGTAGAGAAATCGTCACTAAACAAGGGATGATTCTCCTCATATACAGTTCCTCTGTTTTTCAATGTGGCATGAATGGCTTTCTCCAATAGAACATCGTCTATCGCCTTATCATATAATAAGGTATACAGGTCATAAAAATCTTTCATGCGACTATTGTTTTCGGACAATTCAATCATAGCCTGGAATTTTTCCGCCACTACCGTTTCGAGGGAATAGGCCATTATATTGACGGGAGGCAGGTCATCCAATAATAGGGGATATTCCAGTTCCTGCGGATCGGGAGTAATGATGTCACCAAAACCGATATCCATTGCTATTTTCTGACGAGCGGTATCCAACCGGGCTGTTACGTGCAGCCGGATGCCTTTATAAATGCGGTTCTCGTTTATCTCTTCCGTTTCGAGGGTAGTCGTATCGAAATGGATTCCGTCCTTTTCGCAGGTTATGCCGCATATTTCAGAGAAAGCTTCCTCTATAATCTTTTTGTCATTGGCTATGCTGTGCCCCAGAAAATCTATATCCAGTGTCGGGCGTGCTTTAAATTGTTCATGGGCATAAAGTAATGCGCCACCTTTCAGGTAAAAACGATGCTTGTATTTACTCTGTGCCAGCCGGTATAAAAGGCGTTCCTGCACATAACGTATCAGCAATGGCTGGTAAGGCAGCCCTTCCACCTTCGACAGATTCAGGAGTTTCGCCTTTACGGATTTACCGTAGTCTTTGTTTTCTTTTGTCATAGTTGAATTTCCAGATAGTTATTAAGTATTCCGGCTATCCGCATGGACTTGGCATAACTTGTCAACCGGGTGATATTACGTTCTTTACGTGACAGATAATTCCTCAAAATCTCGGAACTGACATCAATACCGATTTTGTTACGGTTACGAAGGGCGTCACAGACCGATTTTTCCATATCATAGATAGATACCTCGATTCCGTCTATCTGTTCGCGCTTAATTCCGATGGTATAGATGGAATTGTCCCAATAATTAAGGATGATGGGGGGATAGTCAGGTAAAATGACTTTCCGTTTTCTCGGTATGGCCACATAAAAACCTTGCGGTATCTGTGTGGTAAGTCCATAGTGTGCCCATGCGGAATAAAGGCACAACACTCCTTCGGGCACTATTTTGTCAAGGTCGATCATTGTTCCCGCCATTACATCCTCTATGCAGTACACACCCGGTTTCAGACGGATTATCTCACCCGATTTCACTGCTTCCAGCAACCGATAATACAAATAACGGTTGCCGATAATCTCCTTGCGGGTGATATATCCTCCGTGCTGTTCTATCAGAAGTCTCAATTTATCATCCATATTATTCTTGTCTTATGTGTACAAATATACGGCATTTATCTTTTAGTGCCGTAGTTTTGTACATATTTTCTTTTGAATATACCGATTAGGCAAGAGTATGAGCAGGCGGGTCGGACTTGTCCGGGTGTCTGCCCATACTTTTGCCCTTTCCTGAAAAACGGCTCTTTGCGGCAATCTACGGAAGTGAAGTTTACGCAGCTTCCGGGATTGCCGCAATGTGCCGTGGGAAACGTATTGTTATGACATAACGGCTATGCTTGTGCCTGCTCACCTTCATTACCGCCTAACAGGTGTTTGAGTACCGGGTCATTCTCAATGCGTATCAGTTCATTCTCCACAAGTTCCACAATATCCTGCTTGATTTGCCGGTAATTTGCCCGTATCTGTTCTTCCATCGTATCATTGCCGTTCTCGTCCAGAAAGCTGCTGATTTCGGGAATGGGCTGATAAGCCGCCGTCTCCTTCTGTACCGCTTCATTATCCACTACTATCTGCGCATGGAAAATTTTCTGCTCTATTGTCTCGCCAAAATTATCTGCTACTGCACCGACAAACATTCCTTGCGAAAGTGTACTGATTTTGCTGGCAGGTATCAGGCTGTCCAGTTGGGTGCTGATGGAAGTGGACGTATCGTTACGGTTGATGCTCATGGATTCCCGCTTTTGAAGAATTTTTCCGAACCTTTCCGACAGTGTTTTAGCGGTTTCACCCACCACTTGACCGCTGAAAACATTACCCACAGTTGACATGATTACGGCGGCTTCCTTGTCTCCGTAATCGCGCTTTAACTGGCTGAAGTCCTGAAAGCCTAACACAACCGCCACTTTATTACTTCGTGCCGTGGCAATCAAATTATCCAAACCTTTAAAGAAAATTGTGGGTAACTCGTCGATAATCACACAGCTTTTAAGCTGTTTCTTCTTATTTATCAGTTTAACGATTCTCGAATTATAGAGTCCCAACGCTGCCCCATAGATGGAAATTCTATCGGGATTGTTGCCGACACATAACACTTTCGGTTCTTTCGGATTGTTAATATCCAGCGTAAAGTCACTGCCGGACATGACCCAGTAGAGTTGGGGACTTATCAGCCTGGACAACGGGATTTTAGCGGATGCTATCTGGCCCATCAACTGTTCGGCTGCTCCCCCTTTCCATGCGTCAACGAACGGACTCAAATAATTCTCCAAATCAGGATAGCTTGTCAGAATGGTGAATACGTCTTCATACCTTTTATTAAGCAATTCAATGGCATGTGGGAACGTGCAATACTTGCCGTTTTCATACAATTTCAAAAACCATATAATGGCAGTGAACAGGACGATTGGAGATTCCACAAAGAAGTCTCCCTGCTTCTGCACCCAGCTTTTATTGAGATTAAGCATGATTGTGTAACTCGATTCGTAAGCATCGGAAATATCCGTCATCAGTTCCGGTGCCAACGGGTTACAACGGTGGCTTTTTCTCGGATTATCAAAGTTTATCACATAAAATTTAGGCGGTACCTTGTAACGGTGCCGATACTTAATCAGATGGTTATAGGCGATAATGGATAAATCATCAAACTTGAAGTCATATATGTAAAGTGCATAGGCTTTCTCGATAGTCTGTTTAATGAATTGATTGACAATCGCATAGGATTTTCCGCTGCCGGGAGTTCCAAGTATCATTGTCGCACGAAAAATATTTACTAAGTTAATGAACCCATTATACATTTTTCCCTTAAACCAGAATTTCGTGCGCAGGTTAACGGAATATTCATTTTCCATTAATTTTGTCTCTTGCAAAAAAGACTCGTTTTCCGTATTGAAAACGTCTTCAAGCAGATTGTTTTTGAGCAAACGGCTTATCCATAAACCGGACGCCAGCAGACAGAAGAAACCTCCGGTCAGTGTCGTGGTATAAAGCACGGCACAGAGACCGGATGAAGCATTGACGGACAGCAGCCACCAGTTGAAGAAAAACAACAGGGTGCCTGATATGGCCGCAATGATAATCCGCCTTCATGTGATTTCATGTTTCTTCACTCCTTTGTTGCCCATGCAGGACAGACCGAGGAAAAGGACACAAAACAGCTTTGTGTAAAGCAAGGATGAAAACAGTCCGGTGGTACGTTGGAAATTGGATAGTATCTTATTTACTATATCGAGTGTTCAGCCCATCTCGTAAAGCCAGCCGTAACAAAACCAATAGATGTGTATCGCTAAAAATAAAAAACTGATGGCCCGCATAAAGTCCGTGACTTTGGCAAGACCTCTTAAATCATCTTCATTCTGCATAATTGTAACTATTAAAATTAAACTTCTTGTTCTATACCTTATTATATATTATAGCTTGCGCCTGCGCTTCTTCTTTTTCTTGCGCCCATAGCGGAAGGCCGGATCAATGTACTCGTGCGTATGGTCATCTTCCATAAGCACGGAGAAAATGTCAACGGCTCCGAGTGCGGATGTATCAATCAGACTTCCTGATGATTCACTTTGATAATGGCTTTGGTTTTCCTGCTGCCGGTATTCTGCCCCTTCCTGCCTTTCTTCCGCTTTCGTGTCCCTTTCCTGCCGGGACGCTTCCTGCTCCGGCACCGGTATCAACCTTTTCCGGTCTGCATCCGGGTTGTTGAACAGTTCGTTGAACACATTGGCCGTAAAGGGCTTGCCCAGACGTGAACCGTTAAATACCGTCCGGCCCGCATGGTCTATAAAGGTAATGCCGTAAAGACGTCCATCGGGATTGATACGGTAAATGACTTCTATATCCGCCTCTTTCAGCCTGCGTGCAAAGTCCTCCTTCGTACTTATGCCCTGCATGGCTTTGACGACTTCCTTACGTGTCCTTTCGGCGAGATTGTCTCTCTTTACTTTTTCAACGGATGCGGCAAACTTCTTTTGCAATGCTTCATAACCCAATACCTTTCCGAACTTACTGGATTTGAAAGGCGTGCCTACCTGTTGTCCGTCATCATCCAAAGCTCCGTACATGATGCCGTGGTATTCCTTCCCGTCCACGCTTCCCCTGACCTCGTAAGCGGTTACGTTGTACAGATTCAGAAGGGTGTTGTATTCGGCAAGGGAATGACAGTTGTAACATTCCAGCAAGGTGTGGGCGGTATGCTTTACCTGCATTTTCACATCACCTTTCGGATAGTCCACCTTTTGCAGACTTACCAGTTCCCGCTCGCCATGTTCTCCGAGTGTGGGATGAAGCCCGTACTTCACTTCCATTTCACGACAGATGTTCTGTGCCCGGATAGCTTCCCGGTTGTGGTCTATCTTTTCACCCTGCTCGTTGATGCGTACCGATACGATGTGCATGTGCTTGCGGTTTATGTCTTCGTGCAGCCAGACAATATAAGGCTGGTTCCCGTACCCGAACTTTTCCATGAACTCCTGTGCCAGTACGGTCATCTGCTCTTCCGAAAGAATGTCTTTCGGGGAAGGATTCAATGAGATGTGGATAACCGGTTTCCTGACGTGCGAGTTCAGTGCGATGTAAGGTTCAAAAGCCTGTACGCAATTTTCTATCGGAACACTTCCTGAAGTGTCCGCTGCAATTCTGGGGTGTCACAATACCTTTGCCGTACCGTCGTCCACCTTTATTTTATTATAGGCTATCACTCCGTAAAATGAACTGCCCGATGTGATATTCGGCACCATGACGTTATTCCTTTTTAGTGAGATACTCCTTTTCGTACCGCTTTGTCAGTTCGATTATCTGTTTGCACAGTTCCTCCAACTTACGTGTTTCCTCCGCCAGTTTATAAAGGAAGGCAAGCGATTTCTTCTCCCCGTAAATGGTATGGATGGTCTTTACACATTGATTGTAGTTGTTCCCGATACGGCGGAACTGTTGATAGAAAGCGGTGAGCTGTGCGTAATATTCCTGCGCTTCCTTATCAATCTTCACTACTTTGAACTCTCAACCGAAAACACGGGCGAAGATAAATTCGGCCTTGTTCTTCATGCCGGACTGCTCGAACATGGAGATAAACTTTTCGTCTTCCTCGTCATTGAGACAGAGGTAATAGCGGTGCGTGCGCGGGTCTGCCAGCACCTTACGCCCTGCGGCGTTACGGATTCTTGTTTCATCTTTCATAACATGAAAATTTTAAAAGGTTCGACTTGGGAGAACCTTTGCCCCCGAAACACCTTTCGGGCGAGACTTTCAGCGGTTGGAAATATTTTCAACCGCTGAAAGTACACCTCGCTATATGCTGACGCATATTAAAATCCGGCTGGCCCGGATTATAGGTCTAAAGGATTTGTCTGACGTTCTCTTTCGAGAACGGGCTGCGCTCTCCCGGCGACAAAGGTAGATAGTTTTTTCTGTCCGTGCATTATGGCGGTTCCCGCCAACAGCCGCCAATAAATGACTTTGAAACAGTGGATACTTCACGGATGCTCTTTTTGAGGTTTATTTGTAGCCGGATAGCTATTCGATTATCCATTTGAACAGATAAACAGTCTGGTATTCGGACAACTATCTGAATAACTATCCGGGTAACTATATGGATAGCTGTCTGAATGGATAAACAGATATTCAGACCAGTATTTATTCAGATATGTAGTTATACATATATACAAATGTATAGACCGATAAACAGGTATCCGAATATATAAGTGCCTGAACATGTACTTAGCTATATAGCTATTCAGATGAATAGACAGATAGCTGCATAGATGAATAGCTTTATAGCTACATCATTAAACAGCTATGTAACTGACCGGATAAGCAGGCAATGAAACAAGTAACCGGACAGACAGCCGAATGGATAAACGGCTATCCGTCCAGAAATCAATAAATCCGATTATTCACTTACTTAAATTAGTAACAATGGAAAAGAGAAAGAAAACAGTATTCGTTTCGTTCGCTACCCAGAAGGGCGGCGTTGGTAAATCAACATTCACCATTTTTGCGGCATCATGACTGCACTATGTGAAAGGGTTGAACGTGGCGGTGGTGGATTGTGACTATCCGCAACACTCAATCATCAAACAGAAAAAACGGGATATGGAAGTGGTGAAGACCTCTACCGTTTATCAGAACCTCCTGGTGGAGCAGGCCGGGCGATTGAAGAAAAAGGCTTATCCGGTCATCGGAAGCACTCCGGCCAATTGCATGGCGGACTGAAGGGCTTTTGAAGAAAAAGCGGATATACCCTATGATATTGTATTGTTCGACCTGCCCGGCACAATGGGCAGCGACGGGGTTATCGCGGCAATCAGTGCGCTCGACTATCTGTTCGTGCCTATAAAGGCAGACCGCCTGGTGCTGAAAAGCACACTGAACTTTGCAACCACCATTAATGACCGCCTGATAAAGACCGGTATCTCCTCCCTGAAAAGGTTGTGCCTGTTCTGGAACATGGTTGACCGCAGGGAACGCACGACCTTGTATGACATTTATCAGCAAGGCTTCTCCCTGTTAGGGTTGGACTGTCTCCAAACACGCATTCCCGTGCGCAGTAACTTCACCAAAGACTTGTCCGCTACGGGCGGCCCCGTTTACCGGAGTACGCTGTTCGCTCCCGATGCGGCATTCACCAAAGAATGCGGCTTCGATACGTTTATGGATGAGATTATATCTATACTTAAAACCGAATAGTCATGGCGAAAAAAACAAGCGGACAGAATCCGGTGGATGAAGCGTATCTGCGCAGCCTGATGGCCGGTGTTCCTTCGGAACCTCCTTTATCTCCGTCACCTTCTCTGACCGGAGAGAACGGCGAAAATAGAGAAACCGCCTTATCCGATGAAAAGGGAAAAGCGGATGACCGTGTGAACGAAACAGTGAAAAATGTTTCCGTTACGGATGATACCGGCTGTCCTGAAGCGATTGCGGAAAAACCGTCACCGAAAACGATACGCACGGCACTGGCCGATTTCATCCGCAGATTCCTTACCCCCTATAAATGCGAAGGCAGGCAGGGAGTGTATATCGACAAGGAACTGCACCAGAAAATATCGGTTATTGTCGGGATTGCGGGAAAACGGCAGCTGACGGTCGGTAACTATATAGATAATGTGTTGAAGGAACATTTCGAGAAGCATTCGGAAGAGGTGAAGACCTACCTCCAAAAAAGTTATAACAAAATATTTTAGGTTATGGATATACAATCAGGTTACTATGAAGCCGGGATCGTTCTGTTCTGGCTGCTGTTCGCCTATCTGTTCATGGACAAGTTCCTTTTCAGGGGACAGCTTGGCGAGATTTGCTTCGGGAAGGCACGCCGCCGCATGGCAAAAGTGCTGCGGGGCGTTGCCGGATGGTTCGACCCGGTGAAAGAAGTGCAGAAGAAAGGACGCAAACGCACGAAAGGGAAAACGGAAAAGAAAGAGATTCCGGCAGTGCGCGAAGCTGAAAAGAGGGACATGCCGGCTGCAAAAACAGAAATGAAGGATAAAGAAAAGGCGGAAGTCAGGAATATGGAAAATCCACCCCAAAAACAGCCTGAAACGGCCAGCCTTGTCGTTACGAAAAGCTACGGGACACGCCAACAGCCGCCAACAAACGCCACTGGTTCCGGGGCTATTGCGGGTAAGGAAAATGCCTCTACATTTGCTGACGGAAACGAGGAAACAGCGTCACTAAAGGCAGCACAAGTGCCTCCTGAACGCATCCCGGAACTGTTCCGGGACAAGCGTGTGGAAGAGTGGCGTGCTTCCGGAGCTGACAGTTCCGGCAGGCTTGAGGATAAAGAGGAACGGACTGGAAACAGTGACGACGTGGATACGGACGAACTGAATGAGGAACTGGAAGATTTGAACTGTGCCCGTGACGATTATCAGGGTGGCGCAACCGGCATAGGACCGGAAGAGATTGACCTGATCATTGACTTGTGTAACGGCAAGGAGATTCCCACGAACAAACGGCTGGCCCTTCTGAGGGCTATCCACCATATAAAGGATACGCAGGTTGAACGCTCGATACTGGAAAGTATCAATGGCAGCGACAGCCGTATCAGCAAATTTCTGGATGAAGCCGAACATTTGAATGAGGCTGTTCCGGACAGTGACTAATCAATTAAAGAAGGAGGTAATGATGGCAAGAGGTTATTTTGATACGGGTTGATTGCCCGTATCATTGTAAAGAGAGATTCGCTATGGTATGAATGACTGAATAAACCAACAAAGCATGTATATGACTTATTTCGATTCGGGATGATAAATTGATGTTCCCGCCTGATAAGGGGACATTCCCACCAGAAAGAGACTATTCCTTGAAGTGACTTACTTATAAAGCAGCATGGCTATGACAAAAGGCTATTACGATTCGGGATGACAGACCGCTTGCGGCACTCACCCGGCAAGGCAACAAGAACTATTCACCATTAAATCTTATCCGTATGAATATAGGACTGATAGATGTGGACGGACATAATTTCCCCAATTTTGCGCTGATGCGCCTTTCGGCTTATTACAAGGCAAAAGGGCATCGGGTGGAATGAACGGAGCCGACACAGCGGTATGACAAGGTGCTGGCAAGCAAGGTGTTCACTTTCACGCCCGACTATGATTACAGCCGGTTGGATACCAGAGAAGTAATCAGGGGCGGAACCGGATATAATATTGCCGGCAGGCTTCCCGAAACCGTGGAACAAAGCCGGATGATGGATTATTCCATTTACCCCGAATACCCCTTTTCCCTCCAGTTCTTTTCAAGAGGCTGTATCCGTAAATGCCCTTTCTGCCTCGTCCGCGAGAAAGAAGGGTATATTCAGACGGTAGAGCCGGTGGAACTGAATCCGAAAGGGAAATGGATTGAGGTACTGGACAACAATTTCTTTGCCAACCCGGAATGAAGGTCGGCGGTGGGTTATCTGCTGAAAGCCCGGCAGCCCGTGAAACTGCATGGTGTGGACGTCAGAATAATGGATGAGGAACAAGCCTGGCATCTGAACAGACTGAAAATGAAACAGAACATTCATATCGCGTGGGATTTGCCGCATCTTGATTTGACAGAACGTCTGAAGGAGATGGTCAGGTATGTGAAGCCTTACAAGATTACCTGCTACGTGCTGATAGGATTCAATTCGACTGTACAGCAGGACTTGTTCCGGTTAAACGTACTTAGGGAACTGGGGATTACCCCCTTTGTGATTCCTTTCCGGGATTATGGAAATGAACGGACACCTACCCGGTACGAGCGTGACCTTGCCCGATGGGCAAACCGGATGTGGCTGTTCAAGTCCACCTCCTTTGAGGACTATACACCCCGCAAAGGTTTCAAGTGCGGGGAATATCTGAAATAAACTGATAATTAAATTAAAGACAATGAGAACGAAGGGCTATTACGATTCGGGATGATTCGCATCCTGCTTTCACGAGATAATTGACAAGAGTATTTCACCACCAAATCAAGCGATAATGCGAACGGCATATTATGACTCCGGCTGATTCCCGGACAGAACTTACCCCCTGAATAATTAAACCATAAGCGGCTGCGGGCTGCCTTATGGGGATAGTGAAAGGGGGCAGTCCGTGGCTTTTTATTCACTTAAAAATCACGGAAATTAATGAAAAAGAAAAGATTGGTTATGATGCTGGCCGCCGTTGCGGCAGCAAGTGCGGCAATGGCCCAGGGTAACGGCTCTGCCGGTATCACGGAAGCCACCCAGATGGTGACAAGTTATTTTGACCCGGGAACGAAACTGATTTATGCAATCGGTGCGGTAATCGGACTCGTTGGCGGAGTTAAGGTCTATCAGAAGTTCAGTTCGGGCGACCCCGATACTTCCAAAACGGCAAGTTCATGGTTCGGAGCCTGCATCTTTCTGATAGTCGCCGCCACCATCCTGAGGTCATTCTTCCTCTAAAAACGTAGGAAAGGCAATAACTTATGGCTGATTTTGAAATAAATAAAGGTGTGGGCCGTGAAGTTGAATTTAAGGGTCTCCGGGCACAATACCTGTTTATCTTCGCCGCCGGGCTGCTTGCCGTATTCGTGATGTTCGTCATCCTGTATATGGCAGGCGTGGGCCAGTGGATCTGCATCGGTTCCGGGGTGTCAGCGGCTACCGTGCTGGTATGGCTGACCTTCACTCTGAACCGCAAATACGGCAGCCACGGACTGATGAAACTGTTCGCAGCCCGGCAGCACCCCCGGAGAATCCTCTCACGAAAACGTATCACACGTCTGATTAACAAACAACAATCGTAAATTATGAGAAGTATATTAAAAGCATCCACACTGGAAAGCAAGTTCCCTATTATGGCGGTGGAACATGGCTGCATCGTCAGCAAGGACGCCGACATCACGGTCGCTTTCCGGGTCACACTGCCGGAAGTGTTTTCTGTATCATCCGCAGAATATGAGGCGATGCACGCCACATGAGCGAAGGCAATCAAGGTATTGCCGAACTATTCAATCCTGCATAAGCAGGACATTTTCATCACGGAGAAATACGAGCCGGACATCCGCAGGGACGAACTGAGCTTCCTCTCCCGCAGTTTCGAGAGGCATTTCAACGAACGGCCCTACCTGCACCACACCTGCTACCTGTTCCTTACCAAAACCACCAAAGAACGCTCCCGGCAGCAAAGCAACTGGAACACGTTATGCCGTGGTTTTCTGGTGCCGAAAGAAATCAAGGACAAGGAAACGGTGGAGCGTTTCATGGAAGCGGTGGGCCAGTTTGAAAGTATCGTCAATGACAGCGGGCTGGTAAGGCTGGAACGTCTGACTACGGAAGAGATTACGGGAACGGAGAGCGAACCGGGCATTATCGAGCGGTACCTCACATTATCGGCAGACGGAAGCCGTATGTTGCAGGACATGCAGCTGAACCCGGATGAAATGCGTATCGGTGACAAGCGGCTCTGTCTGCATACGCTCTCCGACCTCGACGACCTTCCGGGAAGGGTCAGGACGGACGGGCGGTATGAACGCCTCTCTACTGACCGTTCGGACTGCCGCCTGAGCTATGCCGCCCCCGTGGGCGTGATGCTGCCCTGCGACCACATCTACAACCAGTGGATATTCATAGACGACAGTGGCGAGAACCTTTCCCGTTTCGAGAAGGCGGCCAAGAACATGCAGTCACTTTCCCGGTACAGCCGCAGCAACCAGATCAACAAGGAGTGGCTGGACGAATACCTGAACGAGGCGCATAGCAACGGGCTGCAATCTGTACGCTGCCATTGTAACGTCATCGCATGGGCGGAAAACGGGGACGAACTCCGGCGGGTGAAAAACGACGTGGGCAGCGCACTGGCATTGATGGAATGTACTCCGCATCATAACACGACCGACCTTCCTGCCGTCTATTGGGCGGGCATACCGGGAAACGAGGCAGACTTCCCCTCTGAAGAGACGTTCTACACGTTTACCGGGCAGGCACTCTGCTTCTTTACGGCTGAGACATGTTACCGGAACTCGCTCTCTCCCTTCGGTATCCGCATGGTGGACAGGCTGACGGGAAAACCGGTCTTCCTTGACATTTCGGACTTACCCATGAAGAAAGGGGTGGTGACCAACCGGAACAAGTTCATACTCGGCCCCAGCGGAAGCGGAAAGAGCTTCTTTACCAACCATCTTGTCAGACAGTACTGGGAACAGGGAACGCATATCCTGCTGGTGGACACCGGAAACTCGTACAAGGGACTCTGTGACCTGATACACCAGAAGACCGGAGGGGACGACGGAATTTATTTTACATACAAGGAAGATGACCCGATTTCTTTCAATCCGTTTTTCACGGAGGATCACCAGTATGACATCGAGAAGCGGGACAGCATCAAGACATTGATACTCACTCTTTGGAAAAGGGAGGACGAACCGCCCCGGCGCTCGGAAGAGGTGGCACTGTCAAATGCGGTCAGCCTGTATATCGAGAAGATAAAGAAGAACCGGAAGATAAAACCCAACTTCAACTCGTTCTATGACTTTGTGAAGAAGGACTACCGCAAGGTGCTGGCCGACAAGAACGTGCGGGAGAAGGATTTTGACGTGGACGGTTTTCTGAACGTGCTGGAACCCTATTATAAGAACGGTGAATACGGCTATCTGCTGAACTCGGACAAGGAACTGGATTTGCTGAACAAACGGTTTATCGTATTCGAGCTGGATGTTGTGAAAGATAATCCTATCCTTTTTCCGGTGGTCACGATTATTATTATGGAAACATTCATAAATAAAATGCGACGTTTGCAGGGTATCCGCAAGATGATATTGATTGAGGAAGCATGAAAGGCAATCGCCAAGGAAGGGATGGCAAACTATATCCGTTATCTTTTTAAGACGGTCAGAAAGTTTTACGGAGAGGCGGTTGTGGTGACGCAGGAAGTGGATGATATTATCTCTTCCCCCGTTGTGAAAGAGACGATTATCAACAATTCGGACTGCAAGATACTGCTCGACCAGCGGAAGTATCAGAATAAATTCGACCAGATACAGAATCTGCTCGGTCTGACGGACAAGGAACGCAGCCAGATACTCTCGATCAATCTTGCCAATGCGGCGAACCGGCTTTATAAGGAGGTCTGGATAGGACTTGGCGGCACGCAGAGCGCGGTATATGCGACAGAAGTTTCGGGTGAAGAGTACCTTTGCTACACCACCGAAGAGACTGAAAAACTGGAACTTGCCCGGCTTACTGAAAAGTTGGGAGGAAACATAGAGTTAGCTATCAAACAACTTGCCGAAAGCAAGCGGCAGGAAAAAAAGTAACCATTTTAATCCATAGAAGACAATGAACAAGAAAGATTTATTAAGCCAATGCAGGGAAGCGCTCGGAGACGCGACCCTGACCAATCTGGATCTGCTGAACCTGATTGGGGAGATGAAGAAGGAACTGGACCATGACCGCATCTGCGGCCACTGAATGAACAAGGAAGGCGGCTCCACGCTGTCTATCCGTAAATCCAACCGTGTGACGGACGGATTCAAGGGATACAAGGCCACACTGTTCGCCGGAGAAAAAAGTTATACTGAAATCAATATCCCGCTCCGCAGAGGTGACGACCTTTTCCTGCACGGGAACAGGGATGCCGGATGCATCGGGTATTTCAGCGGAAGTGAGGTATTGCTGTTCGGCGGTTACGGGCTGTTTGCCCGTGATGACGACAGCCGGTATTTACTTACCAAAGAAAGGAGATAGACGCATGAAAAAGAAAATAACGATTCTGTTTATAGCCCTGTTGTCCCTTTCAGTGACAAGTAAAGCACAATGGGCGGTGATAGACCCCACGAACCTTGCCCAAGGCATTGTAAATTCGGCCAATGAAATTGTGCAGACTTCCACAACGGCACAGAACATGTGGAGCAACTTTCAGGAAACCGTAAAGATTTATGAGCAGGGAAAACGCTACTATGATGCGCTAAAATCGGTACACGACCTTGTAAAAGGTGCCCGTAAAGTCCAACAGACCATCTTATTGGTAGGTGACATCAGCGATATTTACGTGACCAATTTCAATACGATGATGGGCGACCCGAACTTCACCGTGGAAGAACTCTCGGCCATCGCTTTCGGGTATAACCGGCTGCTCGAAGAAAGCAGCAACCTGTTGCTGGATTTGAAGGAAGTGACCACGGCTACCGGACTCTCGATGACCGACAAGGAACGGCTGGACGTCATCAACCGGATATACGGTGAAGTGCTGGAATACAAGAACCTGACCTGGTACTATACCCGCAAGAATATCGGAATATCGTACCTGCGCAGCAAGAAGAAGGGGGACTCCCAAAGGGTACTCGCCCTGTACGGGACACACGAACAGCGTTACTGGTAATCATTCATCATTAAAGAAACGGATAAACTATGGTATTACTATCAATAGACTGGACGAACCTGCATGAGCTGCTGCGTTCCCTTTACGATGAGATGATGCCGCTGTGCGAGGACATGGCAAGCGTGGCCAAGGGAGTGGCCGGTATCGGTGCCCTGTTCTACGTGGCCTACCGGGTGTGGCAGTCCCTTGCAAGAGCGGAGGAGATAGACGTGTTCCCGCTTTTCAGGCCCTTCGTGCTGGGACTTTGCATCATGTTCTTCCCCACCATTGTATTGGGGACAATCAACGGGATTCTTTCCCCCGTATGCAGTGCGACTTCCTCGCTGGTCGAACAGCAGACCTTCGACATGAAGAAGTATCAGGAAGAGAAGGACGAACTGGAACGGGAGGCGATGCTGCGTGACCCGGCAAAAGCCTTTCTGGTAAGCGACGAGGTGTTTGACAAGAAGATAGACGAACTCGGCTGGTCGCTGGGGGACATGGACACGATGATAAACATGTACGGGCAGAAGGCGGTGTATGACATGGGAGAGAAAGTGCGGCAATGGTTTCGGGAACTGCTGGAACTGTTCTTTCAGGCGGCATCGCTGCTGATAGACACGCTGAGGACTTTCTTCCTGATTGTATTGTCGATTTTAGGGCCTATCTCCTTTGCGCTGGCCGTCTATGACGGATTTCAGAGTACGCTCACCACATGGCTCTCACGCTACATCTGCATCTATCTGTGGCTGCCCGTGGGCGACCTGTTCGGCGCCATTCTCTCACGCATACAGATACTGATGTTGCAGCAGGACATCAAGCAGATGCAGGACCCGACATTCATACCGGACGCATCGAACAGTGTATATTGCATATTCATGATAATCGGTATCATCGGTTACTTCTGTGTGCCCACAGTGTCCTCGTGGATTATACAGGCAGGCGGTGCGGGAGCTTACGGACAGAAGGCCAATGGTGCCGGTAAGATGGCCGGGAACGGCGCTGCGGCAGTCGGCGGCGCGGTCGGCGGATCAGTGGCCGGACGCATCAAGAAAATGTTTTAACGGATAATTAATTGACAGAAAAAAGACATGGAATTCAAATCATTAAAAAACATCGAGACATCGTTCCGGCAGCTGCGGCTGTTCGGAATGGTATTCCTGGGAGTATGCGCACTGGTAACGGTCTTCGCCACCTGAAAGGCATACGAGTTTGCGGAAGCGCAGCGGCAGAAAATCTATGTGCTGGACAGCGGGAAGTCGCTGATGCTCGCACTCTCGCAGGACGTGCAGCAGAACCGCCCCGTGGAAGCGAGGGAGCATATCAGGCGTTTCCACGAACTGTTCTTCACCTTGTCCCCCGACAAGAGCGCCATTGAAAGCAATGTGCAGCGCGCCCTTTACCTCTCGGATGAAAGCGCCATCGGTTATTACCGGAACTTGCAGGAGAAAGGGTATTTCAACCGGATGATAGCGGGTAATATCTCGCAGACACTGACGGTGGACAGCATCCGGGGAGACTTCAACAGCTATCCATACGGGATGAAGACCTATTGCCGGCAGCACATCATCCGTTCGAGCAGCGTTACCGAAAGGTCGCTTGTCACCACCTGCCGTCTGAGGAATGTGACCCGGAGCGACAACAATCCGCAGGGATTCCTGATAGAGAGTTTTACAATCATCGAGAACAAGGACATCGGACAGTATGAAAGATAACGGAATAAAAAAGGTCTTCCACTCGTTCAGAACGGGGAAAGACCGCCATATAGCGAAACTCCGCAGACGCTGGCAACGGTTGAGCTACCGGCAGCAGAGGATTATCATCCTTTATCTGCTCGGACTCTTCGCTGCCATCGACCTTGCCTACATCGTGGGCGGTTTCTGCGGGACAGACAAATTTCCGATTGAGGTGCGGCATCTCCAAAGGGTGGCGCTTCCCCGGACGGACAGTATCCAACCATTCAAAAACAATGTATCCAATGACACAATCCGATAAGAAAGAAGAGAAAGAAAAGGAGACGGCAACGCAGAAAGCGGAGCCAGCATCCGAAAAGGAGAAGAAGTTAAGCGGCAAGGTCGCCGAGAAACTGAAATTTTATGGCGTGGTGGCATTCCTCTCCCTGCTGTGTGCCGGGTTCATCTGGTTCCTTTTCAAACCGGATGCGGCTGACACGGTGGAAGGGACAGCGGGCATCAACACCACGATACCCGACGCTATCGCACCCGAAACGATGGCCGACAAACAGAAGGCTTACGAACTGGAAGAGATGAAAAAGCGCAGGCAGGAAAAGGTAAGAACCTTGCAGGACATGGCAGGCGATTTGACACCGGACACGCCGGACGGGCTGAATCCGGAAGAAGACACACCGAAAGCGGATGCCGTCCGGGAGTCCAGAGAAAAGCAGAAGCGGATTTCAAGGCAGATCACCTCGTTTTATCAGGAGCCGAAGGAGAGTCCGAGGGTGGACGAACTGGAACGGCAGGTGAAAGAGCTTAACGAAAAGCTGGAACGCGAGCGCAAGGGACAAGACCCGCTGGAACTGATGGAGAAGTCGTATGAGATGGCGGCACGCTATTTCCCCGGACAGACGGGCGGCCAGGTGAAGAACATACAGCCTGCGGGCGGTACGGGCAGTTCATCCGGCAATCCTGCCGCCATAGCTGCCGGGCGTGCCACGGAGAATGTGGTCTCGTCGCTGGCCTCACCTCCGCTGCCGGATTCAATCCCACGCAATTACGGTTTTGCCACTGCCGTAGGCGGCGGACAGCTTGCCGGAGCCAATACGATACGGGCCTGCGTGGCCGAAGACCAGACGGTGACTACCGGGGCATGACTGAAATTCAGGCTGCTGGAACCGCTGCAGGTGGGCGGCGTGCTTGTACCGGCCAACACTCCGCTATACGGAACGGTGCGTATCGAGGGACAGCGGATGGCGGTCACGGTGAAATCCATTGAAAGCGGCGGCAATATCCTGCCCGTAGAACTGGCGGCATACGACATGGACGGGCAGGTCGGGCTTTTCGTCCCCAATACCGCAGAGCGTACCGCCATGAAGGAAGCCGCCGCCAATATCGGGGGCAGTTTCGGGACAAGCATCTCGTTCGCCCGCAGTGCCTCGCAACAACTCGTCATGGACGTGACAAGGGGCGTGCTTAGCGGCGGCTCACAATACCTGGCCACAAAGATGCGTGAGGTGAAGGTGGCCGTGAAAGCGAATTATCAACTTTTATTCATATCCAAAAAACAGTAATCAGATGAAGACAAGAATTATTTTATCAATAGTCATGCTTTTCTCCCTGCTGGGGGCAAAAGCGCAGGAGGCAGTGGAAACAAAGATATTTCCCACCAACCAGATTATCGCACCGCATCAGATTGAGGTGACTTTCCAGAAGACCGTACATATCCTTTTCCCTTCCGAAGTGAAATATGTGGATTTGGGTTCGTTTGACATCATCGCCGACAAGGCGACGGGAGCGGAAAACGTGGTACGCATCAAGGCGGCGGTAAAAGGCTTTGAAGGGGAAACGAACTTCTCCGTCATCACTGCAGACGGTTGTTTCTATTCGTTTAATGTGGTTTACAAGGACGAACCGGCACAACTCTCCATCGAGATGGAAGACTGGCTCCGGGACAATCCCGAAGGCGGCATTGCCGGTGACCGCATGTTCGTGAAACTGAAGGAACTGGGCGGGGAAACACCGCTGGTGGTGAACCGCATCATGTACACGCTGTATAAGAAGAACAAAAGGGACATCAAGCATATCGGCTGCAAAAAGTACGGGATACAGACGCTGCTTAAAGGGATTTATATCAATAACGACTTGCTGTACCTGCATACTTCCCTGCGTAACAGCTCGGACATATCGTTTGACATTGACTATATCCGTTTCAAGGTGGTGGATAAGAAAGTAGCCAAACGTACGGCCATACAGGAGAACTTCATCGAACCGGTAAGGACATACAACCGCCTGGTGGCGGTGGACGGGAAAGCCACGGTGCGCAACATATTCGTGCTGCCCAAACTCACCCTGCCGGATGACAAACTACTCATTGTGGAGATTTACGAAAAGGGAGGTGCCCGTCACCAGTCCTTCCGCATAGAGAATACCGACCTTGTGGCGGCAAAACCTGTCAGTGAGCTGCACCTGAAATAATAATCCATTATAATTAATGTATATGCAAAGAATACTATTCATATTGGCGTTAGCCGTGACGTTGTTCTTCGGAGCGGACAAGGCATACGCGCAGCGTGACCTGCGGGGGCAGACGGGTGTACAGTTTACAACAGGGGGAGTGAATCATTTCCTTTCATGGAAGAGCGGCGGCGAGCGTCACTACTTCACCTCGCTGGCCTTTACCCGTACCAACCGCAACCGCAGCTATTGGCTGTACGGTCTGGGCTATCAGATAAAGGAATATACTTATGAGAACAAGGCGATACCGAAAGCGCAGTTCACCGGAGAACTCGGCTACTTTATCCCCGTATTGTCGGACAAGGGACGGAACGTCTGTTTCCGTATCGGGCTTTCCGCTCTGGGCGGCTTCGAGACAGTCAATTGGGGAACCTGCCTGCTCCCTGACGGGGCGGCAGTGACCAACGGAGACAGTTTTATTTATGGCGGAGGACTCACGGCGGCCTTTGATGTCTATCTGACAGACCGGATCGTCTTCCTGCTGCAAGTCAAGGAAAGGGCGTTGTTCGGAACGGACACAGGGAATTTCCATACACAGATAGGATTGGGCATTCGCATTATTATCAACTAACGAAAAGAGAAAGGAGAAATATAAAAATGAAAAACGTAATTTATATATGTATAGCCGCACTCTTTGCGGTGCTGGCATTTGGTTCATGCAACGATGAGATAGACATCCGGCAGGATTATGATTTCAGTCTCTCGTCATGGTATCTTCAAAAGCAGATTGCAACGGGTGAAACGGTGGAGATACGCTTTTATCTGGACCGTGAAGGGGACTATGAAAAGGCGGAGTATGAAATAGGCTACATTCAGACGGAAGGCAAGGGAGAGGTGACGGACTGCGAAGGCGTGAAACTCGTCAACCGGGAAGTAAGGCCGCTGGCGGAAGTGCCGGAACTGGATGCCGAAAATCCGGTGAGGCAGGTATTCACTCTCTTTTACCGCTCGACAAGTGCCAAACGCTCGGAATTGAAATTCTTTGTCCGGGATAATTTCGGCAGAGAAAAGGAGCTGACGGTGAGATTTGACGTGGAAAGCGGTACGGCAGAAGAATAGTCGCTATCAGTATCTGTCAGGAAGGACGGCGGGGCATCCCGCCGTTTCCTATTTTATGAAATTTGCTTAATGAAAACAAATGAATAAGTAATTGTTCCGGATTGCACAAAATTTGTTTCTATATTTAGCCGGAAGTTAGTAAATCAATCATATATGCATGAAAACAACACTCAGAATATTCCGCATTATCAGCAAGTTGTTGCTGCTGGCCTATGTCACGATAGTGAATTTTGTCTTTATTACGGTATTTTACGCATTGCTGCTTTCAATCTTACGTCATATATGGCCGGCGTACATGCCGGGTCTGTTTGATGAAGGGCTGATTCCCTATTTAGTCAATACGTTGCCGTACTATCTTTTACTGTCATTCATCCTTTATTCCATTTCTCCGCTTAACGTGTGGATGCTACGCAGAAAAGAAGGATACCGTCCTTTGAACAGTTCCGACCGCATGAGGCTGGAACGGTTGCTTTCGGAAATGGGCATGAACCGGAAACTGAAACTTTATCGTAACAATGACACGCAGATAAATGCCGCCGCATTCGGTTTCAACACGATAGGATTGACGGGCGGAGTACTCGCCACCGCTTCGGATGAGGAACTGAAAGGTGTCATCAGCCATGAAGTGGGACATATCTCCCATTACGACTTTGTCTATCAGGTGCTTTTATTCTCGATGGAGTCGTTCGGCTACCGCTGCCTTTACGGTATATTTCTTATTCCGGCTTTGATATTCGGGATAATCGGCGGCATGGTGTTTGCATTAGTTCCGGCATTGGGTTTTGTGGGTGAGCTTATAGCGAAGATATGGTGGGCCGTTTATAAATTGCTTCATCGGATTATTTACGGTATCAGCCGGATAGCTGACGTGAATATCAATAAATATGCCGAGTACCGTTGCGACACGTATGCCGTGCGTTATGGCTGCGGTGAAGGACTGCTTTCTTTCCTCCGCCGGTTGAAAAGAACGGAAGACGTATACTGTGAACGCCCGACTTTTACCGAATATATCATGAGTACGCATCCGTCAACCGAAAAACGGATTGCACGGCTGGAAAAACAGCTGTAACATATAGCCGGAAATATGTACTTATATCCTTTTGCAGATATTGGTATAGGAAACGCCGGATGTACGCACCTGCCCGATTTCTTCGGAAAAGTCGTCATAAAAACAGACGATGTGATGATAGTCGGCAAATGCCTTTCCGGTGCTGTCTTTTTCCGAAGGAACTTCTTTATTGTCCGCCTGCTTCATCAAATCATCATATAGGGCGTGATACAGCTTATCGGCATCTGCCGGATACGGTGTTGCGGGTATGACCGCCGAAAATATAATCTCCGGGCATTTGTCCGCTTCACGCAGCATGACTATCGTGTCTGCGCCTAATAATCCGATAAAGGAATGGAGATTGCAGGTGAATGTGCGGCAACCTTCATCATAAAGTGAAAGGATGATCCGGTAGAGTTCCATACGGATTTTATCCTCCCTGAAGTAGTCGTATTTTGTTGTCTTTTCAATGGTACTGCCTGTTATGGCAACGCTCTTGTTGTACATCTTGCTATAGTTTTTAATTAATGCCTTGCCCGTAATTTCTTGCTATGCCGGAAAGAAAAAAGCACGGCACTTTACAAGTTTTACTCTCAGGTACGACCAAGCACCCATGCAGGAAACGAGTAAGCACCGTGCCATAAGCGTATGACAAGGACTTCGCCCGTTTATCCTCCTGCAATGAATTTGGTCGTTTCGAGAGTAAGAATAAACAGCTAAAAGCTATTCTAATATGTTATCATTCAACTTTTTTCTAATCTTATAACTTTCTTGATTTTATATTCAACTACGCAAAAGTAGAAAAAAGCCGGGCAATCACGTAAGGATTGCCCGACTTTTTTGAGGGAAGCTGTTCAGGTGTGGGGTGTGGCAGGTCAGTCCACGGGTTCGCCGCCATAGTACAGGCGGCAGATGTCCTCGTGGATTTCACGCATGATATTCAGTTGCATCCGCTTGCTGATTGTGCAGCTCTCGGAACGCATGAACAGTCGGTTTTCAATCAGGCTGCAAAACTTCGTGCCCTCCTTGTCCACGATACAGAGTATCTGGTTTTCAAGGAAGAAGTCCGTATCGGTGGAATATTCCACATTCGGGGAGATTCTGATATAGTTCATATATGGATGGTTGGGATGATAATTACGGTGGCGGTGTGGGTGGGGTCATCGGCCCTGCCCGCCTTGCCGGTCTTGGAAAGAAAAGCCATACCGGATTTTATTTCCGGCATGGCTTCATGTTCATTTTTAGGCCGCCTTGTCATTTCCGGCTTTTCCTTTTTTCACTTCGGTGAGTGGTTCTTCCTGCTTTCCGGCTGTCGGTGTCGGCATAGCTTCGGTTTTCTTAGCTGCCGCCTTTTCCGTTTTCTTCATTTCCTTTATCCGCTCCTCCAGGCGTTCGTGCCGTTTCTGATATTCTTCCTCGTGGGTCGCTTTGGCAAGTCCGTACTGGTCGGGGAAGTGCATGTTTGCGAAGTCCCTTAACAGTTTGGATGCGCTGTTGTCTCCGTAAGCGTCCTCACAAAGAAAATGGTTGATGAAATCCCGTTTGATGACCGTCTTTTGTGCGTCCGTCAGCTTGGCTACAATCTTCATCCGTTGTTTTTCATCCAATCGGATGGGCTGGTCTTTGATGCCGCAAAGCGGATAATGCTTTCTTTGCAGTTTGGTAAGCATGATGAAATAAAGCATTCCGTCCTCGTACTGCGTGAACGGGCTTTCGGGATAGTCGTTTTCACGGACTACTTTTTTTGTGTCGGCTACAATCTTTTCAACGGAAAGTTGTTTGAAACGCTTGTCCCGTTCCTGCAATGTCTCGATAGTGACGGGGGCGGTTTCCTTCTTGTTTATCTCCACGTAGCAAAGTTCGGGTTCGGTCTGTCCCACCTTAACATACGTCTTTATCCTGCCTTCTTCCTTTTTGCGGTTCAGTTCTTCCACTTTTCGGGCGTATTCCTCGTTTCTTTGTTCAAAGGTCTGTACCGCTTGTTCATACTCTGTCGGTTCGGTGAACTGTTCCTTTTGCGGTGCTTCGGGTGCTTTCGGAAATTCCCTTGCCGATACGTTATAATCGAAGTCTTTGATTTCGTGCCCTTTCTTGTCCAATTTTTGGAGTGCCGTATCGTTACGGCTTCCGTAATAAGGTCGGGCTATCACTAATTTAGGGTCGGATTTCAACAGTTTCTCCGTCTCCTTTGCCACATGCGCTGCGTTCTTGGTTTCCAAACACTTGCGGTTGGTGCAATGTCCGCACCCGTTATGCTCGGCAAAAAGGTTATAATTCGCTGCGTTGTGTACACACGCCTTACATTCCGTCTTGTCGAACTTGTATTGTTCAAGGTCGGTGGTATAGCATTTTTCAAAATGCTTTCTAAAAAGGTTCAATGTGTATCCCGTCCAATTATCTCCGCTGTCTTCCTTGAGGTGTTTCTCGTACACGTCCTTTTGGATATTGGGTTCATAGGTGCTTATCTCCTCGGCTACGCTGACGGTGATTGTCTCATTATCCAGTAATTCACCTATAGGCGCATATAATTCGTTCAGTTTCAAACGGGTATAGATATATTTCTCACTCCGTCCGAAACGGCTGACAAGTGAATACATATCATACCTGCCCTTTTCAAGCAGGCGTTTGAAGGCTTTCGCTTCTTCGGTGGGGCGTACCTGCTCACGCTGTAAGTTTTCACTTAGTGACATATCTTCCGCTTCATCGTCTGTTACATTATTATATATGTTTGCCTTTATCGTCTTTGCCCCTGCAAGCAAGGAAGCACGGTAACGGCGTTCGCCGTATATGATTTCATAACCGCCTGCCATGCGTGGACGTACTGCGATAGCCTGCAAAACGCCCACTTCCCGAATGCTGTCGGCAAGTTCCTGCAAAGATGTGTCATTGAACGTCTTGCGATGGTTGTCTGCGCTTGGGCGTACGGTGGTAATGTCAAGGTCTGTTTCGGCTGTGGCCGTTGCAAGCGGTGCTTTAAGCGTGGCTTGCTGCGGTGCTCCTTCCACAACGGTGGAAACGGTTGCCGTTTCGGGTGTTTCCGTCACTCCGGCAGTTGTGGGCATGTCCTGCCCACAGATTAACGTCATCGGCTTGGGAATGATTGTCAAAGCGGTTACTTTTACTGCCGTTTCTTTCTCTGATTTCTGTACGTTGTTCATTTTCTGTACTTTTTTGTTCGTCTTCATGATGATAAATTTTTAAATGTTGATAATTAATTGAATAGTTTTCCGTCTGAAAGGTATTCCCAATCGTTGGCGTTACTTTCTTCCGTGAAGTATTCCAAAGTTTGGGTGCTTTCCATATCATCCCGACAAGCACGGAAAAAGCTGTCGAGGCAATCGTTCATAAGGTTGTCAAACGTGACTGTTTCGGTGGGGGATTCCAAAAACTTATAAATCGGATCGAGAATGCAATCATCTATGTAATATCCCGTAAGGGGGCAACAAGTATCTACAAGTATTCTGCTTTTTCTGCCTTTCCTTCCGTTCCAATAGAATTTGGGTGTATATAAGTCGCTCCAATGGTTGTTTGTCAGATAGGTTGCCAGCCTCCAACCGCATAGCCCGTCTATGCTGTCATCCTGCCTGCTCCGATAGTCATAGCTGTAATGGGATGCGTCATACCTCCAATTACCGCACACAATGCCGAAGCGTTCGCAAAAGGTATTGAGCGTTTGACGGTTCTCGTCCGTCCAGCCGTAATAGTATCGGCTGTATAACCATTCATCATACGCCTTTTCTTTGGCTTCACCGGATAACTCGGTTATCTGATAAAGGGTATATGTTCTTGTTTCTGTTCTCATATCATTGTATGTTTAGAAGTTCTTTGATAATATGGCGGATTGCTCCGCCATACTTTGTGTATAGTCATGCGTGGATGCACGCTGCGAGCGTCTCACGTACTTTCTGTTCCTGCTTCCTGCTGTATATCCATCCTGCACGCCTTTCACCGTTGTAGGTGAGGTTCACACGGAACAGGCCGTTCAAACCTTTCAAAATGTTCTTTATCGGCTTGGTGTCTCCGAATACGGCTATCGCCTTTTCGCTGTACTCCACGATTTCAAGATTGAGCGGGGAAAGGTCTGCGGATGTTGTCGGCTGCTGCGCTCCGGCTTCCCTCTGCGGTGCGTTCAGACAAATGTTCGCTTCATCCCCTGCGGTGTGGGCGTATCGCTCGATAAACTTTTCAAGGTCGTAAATCTCCTCTTTTGAAATCGTCCAACCGCTGTACTTGTTCCTGCCCAAATACATGCCGTCCCCCATACTGTAATTTTCACGGTGTTCGTATTCCTTATTGTTCTCTACCAAATAAGCCGTTCCCTCAAAATTGGCGGCATACTTGCGCATCTCGGAAAAGAGGTTGCGTGTATGGGTGGAAAAGCCTAAAATCACGGTTCTTTCTATACGGTAGTCGTAGTAGTCCGTATAGCTGTCGCACTCGCTCACCCGTAGTTCTCCGATAATCACGGCTTTTGCATCCGATGGGATAAGGGGGCGCAGGCGTTCCGCACCGATTTTTGCGGTGCGTTCGTTCTTCTGCCGTTCTTCCTCCGCTTTTCTGTCATCCTCCGTTTTCTTCTCCGTTGCCTTAGTGAGTAAGACTGCCGTTTCCAACGGGTCTAAAAACTTGGGGTTCGCATCATCGTAATAGATGCCTATCCCGAATTTTTCCGACAAGGGACGGATAAGGTCGGAAGTGTGAAATTCGTATGTCCGCAAGTTGATAAGATGATAGGTTATTCCCCACTGGCTGCGGTTCACTTCATACACTACATAGCTGTCGTAGCTGTAGCCTTCCAACACTACCACTTGATTGACTGAAACGGTCTGTTCGTCTCTGTCGTAACTTTTGTTTGCTCCCAATAAATGTAACTTGTTCATAATGGATTGTTTTTTTAGATGATTAATATTTCGTTTCAGAGTATCACGCATAAAAGGATGATGAAAAGGGCAAGCACGAAAAGAGAAAGGAAAGCGGAAAGGATGCGCCACACGGCACGGATAAGGAAAAACACCACCGCCAAAACTGCCAACATGGGCAGCACACCGCCCAAACCAACCGCCACACCACAGACAAAGGCACACACGAAACGCACCGCCACGTACACCACGAAGCCGACCAACGACCACTTTGCCAAAATTTTTATGCCGGTTGGAGCGGAGCCGAAGCCTCGTTTCAAATCTTGCTGTATTTCTGTTCTCTTTTTCATAACATTGACTTTTTTTTATGCCTTGTCGGTGGCTTCACCTTGCTCGTTTCAGGGGGCAGATACGGACGGGGAGAAAATATGCAAGGCTTTTGGTGAAAAATTTTCAACCGCCCCGCTGGACGGATTGAAAAATTTTCGCCAAAACCCGTAGGGCGCGAAGCGGGCTTGCAGATTTTTAGGGGTCCCGTCCGTAGCTTCGCACCCTGAACCACGCAAGGTGAAGCTACTGACAGGGTGATAAAAATGGGGAAATGGCTATATGGGAAAAAGAGAACGGAAATACGGCAAGATTCGGAAGGCTGTGCCAACCGGATTATTTATATGATTATAATCGGATTCTATATCGGGGAAAAAGAGCCGGATATTTATATCCATAAAAAAAGTGCCTCTATCTTTGGGGATAGTGCACTTCTTTAGTTGTGTGTCTTCAAATAATAAGTCCTCACGGATTTGCTGATTTTATATCTATACCTATTGAATTTATAGAAGTTCTGTATAATCAGCCTAAACTCTAAATAATAAATGTATTCGTTCTCACGAACAGGCAATATATAACTATTACAAAATTAAGCCGGTACGAATATAGCGGACAGGGACTGAAAAACACTACATCGCCTGGCAGTGGGATGGTGTATTTATTGTTCATTAACAATATCCGATGGGTGATGTTACAGCAACATAACAAATGAATTGCCATAAAGGAAGTCTTTTTATCTTCTTTGTGATAAGACATTTATGTGTTTATGACTGTCGCTTGTAATAAAGCGGTTAATTTAGCCCGTATTTCCCCGATGATTTTCAGTTTGTAGTGACATCGTAACATCCGTTTACTACATTTGCCACATTAATAATCAGATACATGGAATTATGAAAAGTAGATTATGGCTGTCCGCCTGCCTGTTACTGGCAGCAGGAACGGTGTTTGGCGGATGCCATGCACCCGTGAAAGAGAAACTCCCCGTAGTACATGCCCATAGAGGCGGTGCGGCACTTTATCCCGAAAATACGGTGTTAGCAATGACGTATGCCGCGGCAATCGGCGTGCCGGTGATGGAACTCGACCTACATGTGACGAAAGACAGTATGGTAGTCGTATCACACGATGCTTTTTTGAATCATGTCAAAGCACTGACTCCGGAGGGTGAACCCATTCCGGCAGACAAGGAGCGGGATTATAAAATATACGCGATGACTTATGACAGCTTGCGCAGATACGATGTGGGCAGTCTCCCCAATCCGGCTTATCCGGGACGGAAGAACGTGAAATGCTATGTACCTTTGGTTGCGGATCTGATTGACAGCATAGAGTCTTTGACAAAAAGTAACGGCATTGCTCCGGTCGGCTATAATATCGAAATCAAGTCCGATCCGTCAAAGGATGGAATCTTTTCTCCCGATTACCGGACGTTTGCAGATTTGTGCATGAAAGTATTGTTGGACAAGAAGCTGGGAGACCGTTTGTTGGTGCAATGCTTTGATGTGCGTACGCTGAACTATGTGCATGAAAAATATCCTTCCGTTCGTTTGTCCTATCTGGTGGAAGATAAGGAGGCGACCTTTGAGGAACTGATGTCCCGGCTGAACTTTGTTCCCCAGGTATTCAGTCCGGAAAGTGACATGCTGACCGAAGAGGTTGCGGAGAAAGCTCACGTCCAGGGCATGGAGATTGCTCCGTGGACGGTAGACGACAAACAAGAAGTAGAGCGATTGAAGAAGTTGGGTGTGGATGCCATCATCACCAACCGGCCGGACAGTGTAATGAACTGGTTGGGATACCCCCTGCCTAAAGAAAACAAATAGACCATGAAAGCCATTATCATTTGTCTGAAGCGACTCGGTATTCATTTCGTTGCCGGCATCAGTCTGCTTTCTTTTCTCCTCTCCGGTTGTTCAAGCGATGGTGATGGCGATGATTTGCCGCCTGCGCCCATATCCTACACCACCTTAATCTATATGATGGCCGATAACTCTATGGACTCCGATGTGGAATACAGCATGAACCAGTTGAAAGCCGGAGCGAAGCATAGTGCGGGAACGGCCGTAGTTTATGTGGACCGGATGAATGAAGCGCCACGTTTGTTTAAGATCACGCAGACGGGCGAAGAAGTGCCGCTGAAAAGTTATGGGGAAGAGAACTCCGCCAGTGTGGAGACATTGGTACGGGTGATTGAGGAAACGAAGGAACTGGTTCCATCGGAAAGGTTCGGGCTGGTGCTGTGGTCGCACTCCATGGGCTGGTTGCCGAGCGGCTACAGCCATAATGATACGCGCTCCGTATGGAACGACAAGACCGAACAGGCCTTTCCCCGTACCCGCTATATCGGTCCCGATTTTCATCCGGGCAATGTGACTGCTGATACTTCGATAGAAATAGACGCGCTGGCCGACGGATTGCCGGATGGTGTGGCGGAATACATCTGGTTCGATGTCTGTCTGATGGGCAGCGTGGAAGCTCTGTATGCACTGAGGAACAAGAGCGATTACCTGATTGCCTCGCCTACCGAAGTGCTTGCCGAGGCGAATTATGATGCTTCGGGCATTCCGTATTCAAAAGTGCTGCCGTATCTGTTTGGCGGAATGGATGAACTTAAACAGGCTTGCAATGCGTACTATAACCATTATAACGGTATGAAGTATGACGTGTTGCGTTCGGCCACCATAACGCTGGTGGACGCCACGCAACTGGACGGGCTGTATGACGCCGTACACAATGTGCTTTCGGGACATCTGGAGAAAGCGGCAAGGCTGGATGCCGGCGGTTTGCAGGCTTACCATACGAGTGATGTACCGCAAGTGTTCTTTGACCTGAAAGATATGGTAAATACTTTGAAGGACACGAATGACGCTGTATGGGAGGCACAACTGGGAAGAACGGTGGTTTATACCGCCGCTACGTCTTCATTTAAGGAGGTGGCTATTGATAAGAATAAGTTCTGCGGACTGAGCGTTTATGTTCCGTTGGAGAAGTGGAAAGAGAATACCGAATATAAATACTACTTTGAACGTTTGGAGTGGGGGAAAATCTATGAATAAGATTTTAGGTTTCTCAAGTTCAACTTGTTTGTTCGTTGACAAGGGAGACAGACTAATGCGGAGTGCATTTGCCAATCTACATGTATAACATATAGTGAAGCAGAAAACAGACCGTAAGACTGTAGTATCCCGCTGTTTTGAGCTGGAGGCGCAAATCTTTCGTTATAATGGATACTTTTTTATAGACACATTCGGTACTTGTGTTAAGCAGGCTGGCGGTCTGTTGGGCGGGATAGTTTAATTCCTTTTGACAAACGAATATTTGTTTGTCCATATCCGGATATTTGCTGAGAACATTCTCGGTAATCTTGCGGATTTCCTCGGAGTAGTAATCAATCTCAGGTGAAGAAGAGGATAATTCCTTATCGGATAGATTGTAAAAATCATCCAACGGGACTTCTCTGTTGCGAGTGGCAGAACGGTAGTAATCGGTCACACGTTTTACCGCTATACTGTGGAATAGATTTTCAACCGAATCATAGTCTTCATAAATGAGTTGGGATGCATTTTGCCAGATGTGTAGCCAGAAGTTCTGGCTTAAATCAAAGATGTCCTCTGTGTTATCGACTGCCCGGCAGAAATACCGTAACAGTCCTTTGGCATAGCGATTATAAAGAATTAAAAATGCTTCTGAATCAGCAGACGTAGCGATTGCTTGTAACAGCACTTTGTCCGTCTGTTGCTTTTTCAGTTGTTTTGATTGAATATTATTCATAATTCTTTTCTTGGTTTCATGCCCCAAAAATAGAGAGTGATTATTTCATGGTTGTTACATACTATTAAAAAGATTGTCAGGCTGTTAAAGTTTATATCGTTGAAATATCCATGTAATAAAACTGTAATATAAAACAGGGCGATTGTATAGAGAATGAGGTCTTAAAGTGAATTTAATTTCCGCTGAAAATTGCCCACGCTCTTTGAAGTTTTGAAAGTCCACTTCCTTGCGAAATGAAGTCGCAAAAGTTAAAAAACGGCTGAAAATGACGAAATCTGCCGAATTTAACCATTTTTAAAGGAAGGTTTTGGTACTGACGAACGATTATATAGTGTAGGGGTTCTTAAAGTGAATTTGATTTCCGCTGAAAGTCACCCATGCTCTTTGAAGTTTTGAAAGTCCACTTCCCTGCGAAATGAGGTCGCAAAAGTTAAAAAACGGCTGAAAATAGCGAAATCTGCCGAATTTAACCATTTTTAAAGGAAGGTTTTGGTACTGACGAACGA
>OLRF01000630.1_pt1 | contig 42963 bp, 27 predicted proteins | sample 1672061 | NCBI WGS metagenome assembly OLRF01 (sample SAMEA3136641, study PRJEB25190) | human gut metagenome | reverse complement strand
AGTCCTGAGGCTGTTGCAATGAAAATGACAATCAAGGCTCGTCGTATCAAGGCTAGAAATGTTCTAAAAATACTTGCATTAAGTTATTGAGAATATATACTAATAAGTAAGTACACCAGCAGTCACGTTCGAGAGGAGAACATCATGGCTGAGGAGAAGAAGACGTATAAGTTCGTGTGCACCGTTTGCGGTTACGAGGTTGAGGTCGACACGCCCGAGCTGCCCGAGGATTACGTGTGCCCGGTGTGCGGCGTCGGTCCCGATGAGTTTGAGCTTGTCGAGGAGTAGCTCGTAGACACACGGCGATTAGCCATACAGTGCTCTGTCCAAGGGTCCCAGCTGGATATTCCGGCCGGGACCCTTTTGATTTATCTGACGGTTTAAAACGGCCTTACGTGTTACAGATTGAGACGTTATATCTGGACAGCCACGCTATCCCAATTACATCCCCGTTAGCAGCACGATGTCGAGAATCGTCACGATGACGCCGATCCCTACGAGCAGCGCGTTGAGCGGGCGCGAGTTGGCGTATTTGCCCATAACGCGGGGCGAACTGGTGAGTCGTATGAGCACAAAGACCGTAATCGGCAACTGAAGCGACAGCAGCGCCTGACTCCAGATGAGACCCTCAAAAGGATTCGGGACGATCAGGCACACCGCCACTGCGCCGACGAAACAGACCGCCACCCCGATCGAGGAATGTCGGTCGTGGATGTCGTATTCCTCGTCGAACATGCCCGCGGTGATGGTGCCCGCCGCCATGCCCGCCGTCACACTACTCGATATGCCCGCAAACAGCAGTGCCACCGCAAAGATGGTCGAGCTTGCCGGGCCCAGAATGGGGGAGAGCGTGTCCGCTGCGACGGCGAGGTCGTCTACGACAATGCCGTGCGCAAAGAAGGTCGTTGCGGCCAGGATGACCATGGCCGAGTTGATTGCCCAGCCCACGCCCATCGAAAAGAGCGTGTCGAAGAGCTCATAGCGCAGACGTTCTTCGATAACCTGCTCGCCTTGGCCTTCAAAGTGCATGGATTGGATGACCTCGGAGTGCAGGAAGAGGTTGTGGGGCATAACGACCGCACCCAGGACACTCACGATAATCGCGGCAGAGCCAGTGGGCATACTGGGCGTGATCCAGCTTGCGGCGGCTTGCGGCCAGTCGACCTTGACTAGTGCAAGCTCGGCCAAAAACGAGAGTCCTACCACGCCTACGAAGGCGATGATCCAGCGTTCGGCACGCTTGTAGGAGTTCGTCATGAGCATCGCCATCGATACTGCCGCCACGATGACGCAGCCCGCACGCACGGGCAGCCCAAAGAGCATTTGAAGGGCAATCGCGCCACCCAGGACTTCGGCCATGGCGGTGGCGATGGTCGCGAGATAGGCACTGGCGAGCACCGTGCGTCCAACGAAGCGGGGGAGGTAACGTGTCGTGGCCTCGGCAAGACAGGCGCCCGTGGCGATACCCAGGTGCGCCGCATTGTGCTGCAGCACAATGAGCATAATCGTGGACAGTGTGACGATCCACAGCAGCGCGTAGCCAAACTGCGAGCCCGCGGCCATATTGGAGGCCCAGTTGCCCGGGTCGATAAAGCCGACGGTCACGAGCAGCCCGGGGCCGATGTGCCGCGCAATGTCTAGGCCTCCGTGACCGCCGGTGCGTCGGGAGCCAAAGTGTTGTTTGAGATGGTTGAGCATGGTGAGCTCCTGCGTGCCGTTTGTTTGACGCCGCAAAGGATACCTGTTTTAGGCTAAAAAGTTAACCAAGACTAACAAAATTGCTGTATTTGAATAGGATGGTGAAAGGGAGTTGCCGAAATGTCTTGATCTGTAACAACTAGGGATGGAAATTGGATCTTACTGTTACAGATTGAGATGTTTGAAGAGGTGAGTTTGCAGGCCGAACTTGGGGCCTATGTTGTCGCCCTTGAGGTCGGCGGTGTCCACTCATGGGGCGTGCGTTACGCAATTGTTTCGAAACGGGTGGGAAACACAACGGGCCGGCGATGCTCCTAGTATGCCTATTCAATTGACTGTCTAATATCTAGGGGAGGATCGCGATGCAGGCAGATTCCGCTCAGCAGCAGGGCCTTTATCGCCCCGAATTCGACCACGATGCATGTGGCATCGGCGCGCTCGCCGATATCAACGGCGAGCGCCATCACCAGATTCTGGACGACGCACTGTCCATTCTGGTCAACTTGGAGCACCGCGGCGGCACGGGGCTCGAGAAGAACACCGGCGACGGTGCCGGTATCCTGTTCCAGGTTCCGCATCACTTTTTCCGTAAAGAGGCTCAAAAGTGCGGCCAGATTCTGCCGGCAGAGGGCGACTATGGCGTGGCCATGCTGTTCTTCCCGCAGGACGACAAGGGCGTAGAGGATGCCCGTCGCGTGTTTGAGGAGGGCTGCGCCGAGGCCGGCGTGCCGCTGCTCTTTTGGCGCGAGGTGCCCGTCGACCCGCACGACCTGGGTGAGACGGCCCGCGCCTGCATGCCTACCATCCTGCAGGCCTTTCTGGGCCGCCCCGACGACACGCCGGCAGGTGACGCATTCGAGCGCCGCCTGTACGTGTGTCGCCGCACCATCGAGAAGAAGGCCGACGCCGAGTTTGCCCTGCGCGACAAGATCTTCTATGTGTGCTCCATGAGCTCGCGCACCATCGTGTACAAAGGCATGCTTGTGGCCACACAGATGCGCCGCTTCTTCATCGACCTCAACGACGCCGCCGTCAAAACGGCCGTGGCGCTCGTCCACTCGCGCTACTCCACCAACACCACACCCAGCTGGGAGCGCGCACATCCTAACCGCTTTATCATCCACAACGGCGAGATCAATACCCTCAAGGGCAACGTCAACTGGATTCGTGCCCGCGAGCCCAACCTGTACAGCCCCGTGCTGCAGCACGATCTTGAGCGCGTGATGCCCATCATCAACCGCGAGGGTTCCGACTCCGCGATTCTGGATAACGTGCTCGAATTTTTGGTCATGAACGGTCGCCCGCTCACGCGTGCCGCGTCCATGTTGCTGCCCGAGCCGTGGGACCACAACGACAGCCTGAGTGAGGAGCGCCGCGCCTACGACGCTTACCAGTCCATGCTCATGGAGCCGTGGGATGGCCCGGCGGCCATCGCCTTTACCGACGGTCGCACGCTGGGTGCCGCCCTCGACCGTAACGGCCTGCGTCCCGCCCGCTACTATGTGACGCGCGACGGTCGCTTTATGCTGGCGAGCGAGGTGGGCACCATCGAGGTGAGCCCCGAGAACATCCTGACGAGCGGCTGCCTGGGACCGGGCCAGATGCTCGAGGTCGACTTTGCCCGCGGGCGTGTCATCTACAACGATGAGCTGCGTGCCCGTTACGCCAAGGAAAAGCCCTACCGTGATTGGATTGCCGAGGAGACGCTAACCGTTGACGCGCTCGATGAGCCCGTTGCGGCAACGCCCGCCGAGGACGCCGAGGTGCCCGCCGCCGTGCGTATGGCCAAGCTCGGCTACCACTGGGATGACGTCGACGAGGTCGTGCGTCCCATGGCCCAGCAGGGCAAGGCCCCGCTCGCCTCGATGGGTATCGATGCGCCGCTGGCCTGCCTGTCCAAGAAGACGCGCTCGTTCTTTGACTACTTCTATCAGCTGTTCGCCCAGGTCACGAACCCGCCGATCGACGCCCTTCGCGAGCATATGGTCACCTCGACCACGCTCTACCTGGGCAACCACGGCAACCTGCTCGAGGACTCCCGTACGGCCTGCCAGCTGGTGCGCCTGGAGCGCCCGCTGCTGAGCGAGGAGGAGTTCGACCGCATTTGCGCGATTGACCGTGTTGGCTTTAAGACCCGCCGGTTCCGTGCCGTGTACCGCCGCGACGCGGGTGAGGGCGCGCTGCAGGCTGCGCTCAAGCAGCTTGCCGAAGACGTCGAGGCTGCGGTTCGCGATGGCGTGAACATCGTGGTGCTGAGCGATCGCGCCGGAGCGGGCGAGGTGCCCGTGCCGTCGCTGCTCGCCGTGGGCTGCGTGCACAACCACCTGATCCGTGCCGGCGTGCGCACCTTTGCCGATATCGTGGTGGAGTGCGGCGATGCCGTGTCTCCGCACGACTTTGCGGCGCTGGTGGGCTACTCCGCAAGCGGCATCTACCCGTACAACGCGCATGCGTGCATCCGCAATCTGGCGGCACGCGGCGACCTGGACGTGACGGCCGAGCAGGGCATCGCCAATTACAACAAGGCCGCGACGGCGGGCATCGTCTCCATCATGTCCAAGATGGGCATCTCCACGGTGCAGAGCTACCACTCCGCGCAGATCTTCGAGGCCGTGGGCTTTACGCCGGAGTTCGTCAACGCGTACTTCGCCGGCACGGTGAGCCGTGTGGGCGGTATGGGTGTCGAGGATGTCGAACGCGAGCAAAATGAGCGCTATGACGCCGCGCTTGCTATCCTTAAGAGCCCGGCTCCCGATCAGCTGCCCACGTTGGGCCTGACCAAGTGGCGCCCGCTCGGCGGCGAGGATCACCTCATCGATCCGCAGACTGTCTACTTGCTGCAGACCGCCTGCCGTGAGGACAGCTACGACACCTTTAAGGAGTACAGCGCCCGCCTGCGCCGCACCGGCCGTGCCGTGCGCCTGCGCGACCTGCTGGACTTTGATGCCAGCGGCCGCACTCCGGTGGCACTCGACGAGGTCGAGCCCGCGCTCAACATCGTCCGCCGCTTTAACACCGGCGCCATGTCGTACGGCTCCATCAGCAAGGAAGCACACGAGTGCATGGCCATCGCCATGAACCGCCTGCATGGCCGTTCCAACTCCGGCGAGGGCGGCGAGGACCCGCGCCGCGAGACCCCGCTGGCTAACGGTGACTCCAAGAACTCCGCGATCAAGCAGGTAGCAAGTGCGCGATTTGGCGTGACGAGCCGCTACCTGTGCAGCGCCTTCGAGATTCAGATCAAGATGGCCCAGGGCGCCAAGCCCGGCGAGGGCGGCCACCTGCCCGGCAAGAAGGTCTACCCCTGGATTGCCGAGGTCCGTCAGTCCACGCCCGGCATCGGCCTGATCTCGCCTCCGCCGCACCACGACATCTACTCCATCGAGGACCTGGCAGAGCTGATCTTTGACCTTAAGAACGCCAACCCCGGCGCGCGCGTGTCGGTCAAGCTGGTCAGCGAGGCCGGCGTCGGCACCATCGCCACTGGTGTTGCCAAGGGCGCTGCCGACAAGATTTTGATCAGCGGCCACAACGGCGGCTCGGGTGCCGCTGCGCGCGACTCTATCTGGCACGCGGGCCTGCCGCTGGAGCTCGGTCTTGCCGAGGCCCAGCAGACGCTGCTGCAAAACGGCCTGCGCTCGCGCGTAGTGCTCGAGGCCGACGGCAAGCTCATGGACGGCACCGATGTTGCCGTCGCCTGCCTGTTGGGCGCCGAGGAATTTGGCTTTGCGACCATGCCGCTCATCTCCATGGGCTGCCTCATGCAGCGCGACTGCCAGCAGGATACCTGCCCGGCCGGCATCGCCACGCAAAACTGCCGCCTGCGTCGCGGCTTCCGCGGCAAACCCGAGCACGTCGAGCACTTTATGCTCTTTGTTGCCGAGCAGCTGCGCGAGGTCATGGCGAGCCTGGGCTTCCGCACCGTCGACGAGATGGTCGGCCATCCCGAGTGCTTGCGCCAGATTGAGGTCCCGGGCAACCGCAAGGCTAACCTGCTGGATCTGTCGCCCGTGCTGGCGAGCGCGACCTGTGAGTTTGGTGCCCACATCCCGGGTGCCGACGGCCGTCACTTCCTGCCCCAGATGGCTGCGGACAGCGAGCTCGACAAGACGCTCGACTCCACGTTGTTTGTGCCCTATACGGCCGATGCCCGTGCGCACCTGCGTCCGATTCGCTTCCGCGCCGATATCGCCAACGTCAACCGCTGCGTGGGCACCATCTTGGGCAACGCGGTGACCAAGGCGCATCCCGAGGGCCTGCCCGCCGGCTCCATCACTATCGATTGCGACGGTTCGGCCGGTCAGAGCTTTGGCGCCTTCCTGCCGCGCGGCATTACGCTCAACGTGTGCGGCGACGCCAACGACTACTTTGGCAAGGGCCTTTCGGGCGGCGAGGTGTCGGTGCGCCCCAACCCGCATGCGACCTACAAGTTCGATGAGAACATCATCGTGGGCAACGTTGCGTTCTTTGGCGCCACGAGCGGCCGCGGCTTCATTAACGGCCTGGCAGGCCAGCGCTTTGGCGTACGCAACTCCGGTGCCACGGTGGTGGTCGAGGGCTGCGGCAACCATGGCTGCGAGTACATGACGGGTGGTCTGGCGCTCATCCTGGGCGAGGTCGGGCAGAACTTCGCCGCCGGCATGACGGGTGGCGTGGCCTATGTCTTTGACCAGTACGGCACGCTCGATGCCCGTGTGAACCACGAGAGCGTTGAGCTTAAAGCCCCGACGGCCGGCGAGCTGGCGCAGATTCGCGAGCTCATCCAGGAGCACGTGGACGTGACGCAGAGCCCGCGCGGCATTAAGCTGCTCTACAGCTTTGAGACGATGAGCAAGCACTTTGTGAAGGTCATTCCGACCGAGTACGAGCGCGTGCTGGCGATTGTCGCCGCCGCCGAGGCCGTCGGCAAGACGCATGCGCAGGCCGAGGAGCTGGCGTTTGACATTGTGACCGGTCGCGCGAGTGACGCGGATGTTGCTCGCTTCGATGTTGCGGGCGGTGCTGCGGGTGCTGCGTCCGTGGCTGCCAGCTCTGTTGCTTCGACCAAGAAGGAGGCGTAAGTGCCATGGGTAAGCCCGGTGCTTTTCTTGATATCGATCGCGTGACCCATGAGCTGCGCCCCGTGGAGGAGCGCAGCCGCGATTTCGATCCGCTGTACGTGGAGCTCGACGACGACGCGCGCCGTGCCCAGGCGAGTCGCTGCATGATGTGCGGTGTGGCGTTTTGTCAGATGGGCGCGAGCTTTGGCAAGGCACGTCCGAGCGGCTGTCCGCTGCACAACCTGATTCCCGAGTGGAACGAGCTGGTGTACCGCGGCCGTTGGGACGAGGCTGCCGAGCGCCTGTCACTCACCTCGCCCATGCCCGAGTTCACGAGTCGCGTGTGCCCGGCGCTGTGCGAGGCCGCGTGCAACCTGGGTTCGGTTGACGGCCAGCCCACGACGATCCATGACAACGAGCGTGCGATCAGCGACCATGAGTGGGCCAACGGCGGTCCGCGCCGCTTTGAGCCGGCAGGGGAGGGCGCACCCACGGTTGCCGTGGTGGGCTCCGGTCCCGCTGGTCTGGTGGCAGCATGGGAGCTTGCGCGTCGCGGTGCCCGCGTGACGGTGTTTGAGCGTGACGACCGCCCGGGCGGCCTGCTCATGTACGGCATTCCCAACATGAAGCTCGAGAAGTCCGTGGTCGAGCGTCGCGTGGCGCTCATGCGCGAGTTGGGCATTGTATTTGAGCTGGGTGCCGACGTGACGGACCCTGCGGTGGCGGCCAAGCTCGATGACTTTGACGCTGTCGTGGTGGCTGCTGGTGCCCGTGCCCCGCGCGGGCTTTCGGCTGCGAACATTGACGCCCCCGGCGTGGTGTATGCCGTGGACTATCTGACGGCTTCGACCGTCTCGGTGCTCGATGGCGGCGAGCCTGCCATCGATGCACGCGGCTTGGATGTCGTGGTCATTGGCGGCGGCGATACCGGTAACGACTGCGTGGGCACCGCGGTACGTCAGGGTGCGCGCAGCGTGCGCCAGTTTGAGTTCTTGCCGGCGGCGCCTGATGCGCGCGCGGCGAGCAACCCCTGGCCGCAGTGGCCCAACGTGAAGAAGACCGATTACGGCCAGCAGGAGGCCATCGCTACCATGGGCGGCGAGATGCGCGCTTGGGGTGTGGATACGATCGAGGTACTGTTGGACAAGAAGGGCGCGGCCGCGGGCCTGCGCGTGGTCGATCTGGATTGGTCGGCTGGCAAGCCCGAGCGCATCGCGGGCTCCGAGCACGAGGTGCCGGCCCAGCTGGTGCTCATCGCCTGCGGTTTTACGGGCCCGGAGCACGGTGTGTTCGATGCAGTGAGCGTGCCTGTTGCCACCGCTGGTCGTCCGCTGCCGGTGATGGCTGCCGAGGGCTCGCACCTTGCGGCCCGTGTCGACGGCGTCGCCGCGGATGCCGCGCCGGTGTATGTGGCGGGTGATGCTCGCAACGGCAGCTCGCTCGTGGTGAACGCCATGGCCGATGCCCTGGCCTGCGCAGCCGAAGTCGCCGATGCGCTGGAGCTGTAAAGTAGTCATTTAAGAACGTCCCCAATGACTAGTCATTTTTTTGTCTAGTCGTTGGGGACACTCTTTGCGAGCGATTTGCTCGTTTGTCGACGTACGGGTGTTCATTTGTCGACTTCTTGGGCTGTGGTCACCTGTTGTTTCTGTGGTGGCTGTGGGTATCTGGCTCAAAAGGGCGGGTTGGCCGTCTATGTTTACCTGCGGTTTTGTTGCGGTGCGCATTTTCGGTCAAGCTTTTCGTCAAGTGTTTGGTCAGCATCTGGTTTGCAGCCGGAGGCCTATTTTGCCCGCGCTGGTCGTGGCCGACCACCCTCCTCGTAAGCTCAAATTGAGGTCTATCAGTTTGAGGAGGATGCCATGACTGACCACGCTTTAGACCGAGCGCATCTGGCCGAAGCCGTTGGCAACGATATTGCCGACATGGCCCATTTTTGGATGCTGCGGAAGTTTCAGTTTTTGGAGCCGGCGCGCGAGCAGTTCGAGATCATTGTCGACCCGTGGCTCAGCTATTGCACCGAGCCTTCGCAAAACGAAATCATGGCCTACAACATGGCATTTACCGATTGGCTGCTCTTCGAGCGCCCCTATCGCCATGGCAAGACGTTGCTCGAGCTGTATGTTGAAGAGCCGCCGACATTGCTTTCGCCTGCCTCGCTCAAGCGGCTCGAGCAGGTACGCGACACACAGTATTTCTCGCGCTTTGGCATTTTGGACAAGGATCCTGCGAACGGCATGGTTGCGCTGAAGGATACGCGCACCGACCGTCGCTTTGATGTCTACGACCCGCATATCGTGCAAAAGGAGCATTGGAGCGACGGCGCGATTGCGGTGCGCCTCGCCTGCGTCGACGATGTCTGGCTGACGGCGGGACAACTCTATCTGTATGACATCGCACGCCTGAGTGACACGGCGGTCGATGGGCCTGGTGCGGTGCATCCGGAGGACCTGCAGGATGGCTTTGACACCTTGTGCATCAGTTTCTTCTTGCGTCTGGTCCGCGACATCATGGGCGCCCAGGGGCGGTACGTAAAGTCGCTCAACATCTACGAGCAGGAGTGGGAGTAGGGGATGTTACTGGTGTCGCTCTGCTGCCCTGACTTTGTCTCAATCTGTAACGTTTGGCGGCTGTTTGGGCCCGTAACTGTTACAGATCGAGACATTTCCCTGGTGTCGCTGGGGTGGGACTGCAACGTATTCCGTCCCCCACATCCCCTCTTCCCTCCGTTAACCGATGCGTCTGCAGTAATCCAACGGGACTAGGTGATAATGGACAAATGTTCAAGTTAATCGTGAGGGAGGAGCTCGATATGGCGTCTGCCGATCGTTCCACGTTGTTTATCAATGCGACCATCCTAGATGGTTCGGAACATATGGAGCCGCAGCCCGACATGGCCGTGGCCGTTGAGCGCGGTGTCATCACGTGGATGGGGCCGAGTGCTGTGGCGCAGGCGCCTGCAGGTGCCGAGGTCATCGACCTGGCAGGTGCGTATCTCATGCCAGGCCTCATCAATATGCATGTGCATCTGTGCGGTTCGGGCAAGCCGGTTTCGGCGGGCGATGCAGGCGCGCTGATGAAGAAGCTCGATAATCCCGTGGGGCGCGCCATCGTGCGCCATATTCTTAAGGGCAGCGCCCAACAACAACTGGCAAGCGGCGTGACCACGGTGCGCGGCGCGGGCGACCCACTGTTTGCCGACATCGCCGTTCGTAATGCCATCGACGCCGGCAAGTATCAAGGTCCTCGCCTGGTGGCGCCGGGAACGGGCGTCACGGTGCCGGGCGGCCATGGTGCGGGCTTGTTCGCCCAGGTGGCAAACAGTCCCGCCGAGGCAGCCGAACAGGTGCGCGACCTGTATGCGCGCGGTGCCGACGTCATTAAGCTGTTCGTAACGGGCGGTGTGTTCGATGCGACCGAGGTGGGCGAGCCGGGCGTGCTGCGTATGCCGGTGGAGGTTGCCGCGGCGGCGTGCAAGGCGGCGCACGATATGGGCCTTCCGGTCATGGCCCATGTCGAGAGCACCGAAGGTGTGAAGGCCGCGCTTCAGGCCGGCGTCGACACAATCGAGCACGGCGCTCCGATGACCCCCGAGATCCTGGAGCTGTACCGCGGCGCCGCGGGAACACAGCTCGAGGGACGCGCGCCGAGCGTGACCTGCACAATCAGCCCCGCACTGCCGTTTGTACTGCTCGATCCGGAAAAGACCCATTCGACCGACACGCAAAAGAAGAACGGTGACATCGTGTGCTCGGGCATTATCGAGAGCGCTCGCGCGGCGCTGGAAGCCGGCGTTAAGGTGGGCCTGGGCACGGACTCGAGCTGCCCGTTCGTGACGCAGTACGACATGTGGCGCGAGGTGGCTTACTTTGCCAAGTACGTGGGCGTGAGCAACGCCTTCGCACTGCATACGGCTACGCAGGTCAATGCCGAGCTACTGGGCCTGGGTGGCGAGACCGGCACAATCGAGTGTGGCAAGGCAGCCGATATCCTGGTGACGCGTAAGAATCCTCTGGATGATCTGTGTGCCCTGCGTGAGCCGACGCACGTGATGTGCCGTGGCGATTTGGTGCGCAAGCTCAAGGTGAAGCGTATTCCCGAGGTGGACGCCGAGCTCGACGCGATTATGGCCATGCCAGCCGAAGCGCTTGCCGAGGAGCTGGCCCGCGACGGCGTGGCGTAGACGAGACAAAGGGACAGCTCCGTTGCCGCATACAAAAAGCCGAGGTCTCAACACGAGGCCTCGGCTTTTTTATCGAACAAATACTTAAGATTTGGGACAAACAAACCTGATTTATTTGTCCCGCGTGCGGGCGCTAGGAGCGCGTTTCCATCTTGGCGTGGCACTTGGGGCAGGTGACGCGGATCTTGCCTTTGCCCTTGGGGACGGAGAGCATCTGGCCACAGTTGGGGCACTTGAGGTATGCCGTGGTCTTGCGGCCCTTCCACATCTTCTTAGCCGTGCGTTTGGCACGCTCAAAGTCCTCCTTGCTGGTGCCGGCCGCGCGTGAGGTGCTGGCCGCTGCAGCGCCGCCACCCAAACTGGCGACGAACTTGCCCAAGCCGGGGACATTGGCGGTCGCAGCGACAAAGGCCTCGTTCTCCTTGCGACGTGCATCGGTATTTTTGGACAGGCCGCGCAGCACGCCAATCACGATGACGGCGATGGCAATCCAGCTGAGCCACTGGATGCGGGCCATCGATCCGATCATTGCGATGACGATGCCGACAAAACCCATCACGATGGTGAGCTCGTCGGCGCCATTGCGACCCTTCATAAAGTCATTCATGCAAATTGCCTTTCGTTCGATATACTGCACGCTTTTATACCCGATTTAGAGCAAGGGGGACAGGTTAATCTGCACCAAGGTGGTGCAAACATACCTGTCCCCGGAACACCAAGGTGGTGCAAACATACCTGTCCCCGGAACACCAAGACGGTGCAAAGAAGTCTGTCCCCAATGCCCCAATTACTTGGAGAGCTTGTCGACGACACGTTCGATCTCGGCGAGCTTGGCGGCTTTGAGGTCTTCGTCGCCTGATTCAATTGCCGAGGTCACGCAACCCTCAATGTGAGCCTTGAGCACATCGGCGTTAATGCGCGCGAGGAGCGCCTGTGTGGCCATGAGCTGCGTGGAAATATCGACGCAGTAGCGGTCCTCCTCGACCATCCGCAAGATGCCGTCGATCTGGCCGCGTGCCGTCTTGAGCATGCGGGTCACCGATTTATGGTCTGCCATCATGGCGGGTCCTCGTTTCTGGTCGATTTTCCGGATGCCCCCGTCAGTTGCGGTGAAATACGGACTGTTTAAAGGCCTAGGGCGGCTCAACAGTCCGTATTTCACCGCAACTTCTGAGGATTGAGTAGGCGGCGTCTGCTACGCGGCGGTCACCGAAAGGGCGTGGAACTTCTCGCCGGCGCCCTCGACGGCGGCGGCGAGCTGCTCGGCGGTCACGGTGTCGGCGCACTCCACCTGGACAGTCTGGGTCTCGTGATCGGCGTCGGCATCGGTCACGCCGACCACGTTGAGCAGCGCGGTCTCGACGGTGGCATCGCAATGGCCGCACATAAGGCCGGAAGTCTTGATTGTGTAACGCATGGGTATTCCTCTCTGTTGTGTCGGCTTTCCCAGGCACCCGACCTTGACCTTCAAGCCGTCGCTCGCGTACCAAAGTACGCGTCGCTCCTCTTTCAGGTCAATCTCGGGCACCTGGAAAACCCGTTCTAAATGGACTTAATGGTGAGCTTATTTTGCCACTTTTGGCTTAAAGGATTTTAAGCGCAGAGCGTTGCTTACGACGCACACGCTCGACAGGCTCATGGCGGCGGCGCCAAACATCGGCGAGAGTTGCCAACCGGTGAGGGGGAAGAACACGCCCGCCGCCAGCGGAATGCCGATGCCGTTGTAGAACAGCGCCCAGAACAGGTCCTGCTTGATGTTGCGAATTGTGGCGCGCGACAGCTCGATGGCACGGGTGACGTCCATGAGGTCGCTGCGCATGAGTACCACGTCGGCGCCCTCCTTGGCGATGTCGGCGCCGGTGCCGATAGCAAGGCCCACGTCGGCGCGCGCCAGGGCGGGGGAGTCGTTGATGCCGTCGCCTACCATGGCGACCTTGCCGCCCACATCCTGCAGCTCGCGGACGTGGCGTTCCTTGTCGGCGGGAAGCACGTCGGCGATGACCTGTTCGCTGCTCAGCCCCACGCGGCGGGCGATCGCTTCGGCGGTGACGCGGTTGTCGCCGGTGAGCATGCGCACGTCGACGCCAAGCGAGCGCAGTGCGGCGATGGCCTCGGCGCTCGTCTCTTTGACCTCATCCGCCACGGCGATGGTACCGACAAGCTCGCTGTTCTTGGCAAAGAACAGCGGTGTCTTGCCCTCGGCCGCGAACTGTTCGGCAAGGCCGGCAGGAACCTTCACGCCCAGCTCGTCCATCAGACGCACGTTGCCGGCGGCGATGACATTCTGCCCCTCGCGTGCCGTAACGCCTCGCCCGGGCACGGCGGTAAAGTCCTCGACCATGCGTGCGACGATTCCGCGCGCCTCGCACTCGGCCATAATCGCCTCGGCCAGCGGGTGCTCGCTTGAGCGCTCCAGCGCAGCGGCCAGCTTGAGCAATGCCTTTTCGCTCATGGCGGGCGAGCCGTCAGCGCGCGTGGCTACCGTGATATCGGTCACAGCCGGCTTGCCGCGGGTGACGGTGCCCGTCTTGTCGAGCACCACGGTGCCCACGCTGCGTAGGTTCTCCAGCGCCTCGGCGCTCTTAAACAGAATGCCCATTTCGGCGCCCTTGCCGGTGCCGACCATAATGGCGACGGGCGTGGCCAGGCCCAGCGCGCACGGACAGCTGATCACCAGCACGGCCACGGCGGAGGTGAGCGCCTCGTTTATGCTGCCGGTCAGTGCCATCCACACCGCAAAGGTCACGGCCGAGATCGCAAACACCACGGGCACGAACACGCCGGCGACTTTGTCGGCCATGCGGGCGATAGGCGCCTTGGTGGCGTTGGCGTCCTCGACGAGCTGGATAATCTTGGCGAGCGACGTGTCGGCGCCCACGCGTGTGGCACGGAAGGTAAACGAGCCGGTACGGTTGACAGTGGCGGCGTTGACGGTGTCGCCGGCGGTCTTTTCCACGGGGATGGACTCGCCGGTGAGCGCGCTCTCGTCCACGGCCGAAGCGCCCTCGAGTACGACGCCGTCGACAGGGATGGACTCGCCGGGGCGCACGCGCAGCACCTGGCCGGGAAGGATGGCGTCGACGTCCACAGCGGTCTCGGTGCCGTCGTCGGCCACGATGGTCGCGGTCTTGGGCGCCAGGTCGATGAGCGCCTCGATGGCGCCGCCGGTCTTGGACTTGCTGCGCGTCTCGAGGTATTTGCCCACGGTGACCAGCGACAGGATCGTGCCGGCGCTCTCAAAATACAGATTGTCCATGCCCGTTATCATGGCCTCGTGTACCTGACCTGTGGCCAGCTGGTCGGCCATGATAAACATGGCGTAGAGCGACCAGGCAATGGACGCGGTGGCGCCGACGGCGATGAGGGCGTCCATGGTGGGCGCGCCGTGCGCGAGCGATTTAAACCCATTGATAAAGTACGCGTCGTTGACATAGACGATGGGGATGAGCAGGACGAGCTCGGTGAGCGCGAGCGTCATGCTGTGGGTGTGGTCGGTGAAGACGCCGGGCAGTGGCCAACCGAGCATGTGCCCCATGCCTATGTAGAACAGCGGGATGAGGAAGATGATCGAGATGATGAGGCGGGTACGCATGGCAGAGGCGGCGGCCTCCAGCTTTTTGGTGGGCGACTCCATATGGGTGACGCCAGACCTGGCCTGCGAGCTGCCGCTTGAGGCGGCGTCGGTGCCCGCGCTGATGGGCGAGGCCGAGTAGCCAGCGCGATCGACAGCGGTGCAGATATCGTCGGGGGAGACCTGCGCAGGGTCGTAGTCCACCAGCATAGAGCCGGCGAGCAGATTGACCGCGACGCTTTGGACGCCGTCGAGCTTGCTCACGGCACGGTCCACGTGCGCTTGGCACGCGGCGCACGTCATACCGCCCACGTCAAACTTATCCTGAGCCATGGCTTCTCCTTTCTGTAATTTGGTGTTGGAATTGTTAACCTGCTGATACTATACACCCATACCCCCTGGGGGTATACAGTGGAGATTGAAATGTATGCCATTCTGTTATTGGCCGAGGTGATAGCCAGGTCGGCGGACCGTAGCCGGTCTAATGTCTCAATCTGTAACAACTAGACCCGTTTTTGTCGAGTAACTGTTACAGATCTAGATATTACATCGAGCCACAACTTAACGTCTCAATCTGTAACATCTGGGGACTGTTTTGCCTGCTAGATGTTACAGATCGAGACAAACCATTCGAGGGTAACCCGAACATCTCAATCTGTAACAGTAAGACCGATATTTGGGTCCTAGTTGTTGCAGATCGAGACAATCTCGGAGCAGATGCCCTGGCCGTTCAATGTAAAACGCCGGGGCGCCCGCGTGATGGGTGCCCCGGCGTATGCTGAGCAGGGTTTGCGAAGCGGTGGAAGGGAAGAGAAGCCGTCCTCCCGAAATCCTTACTCCTGACGACGTTTCTTGTCGGTTAGGAAGACGCCGGCGGCTACAAGCACGACGCCTCCGATGACAAACGTCTCACCGGCGAGCGCAGCATTGTCGCCTGTGATGGGAAGTGCCGAGTTGGCGGCCGTCTTGGCGTTGCCAGCAGACGGCTTTCCAGCAACCGGCTTAGCGGCAGCCTGCGTGATCTTGGCCTGCTCGGCCTTCGCTGCCTCTTGCTCCTGGCGGGCGATCTCGTCCTTCAGGGCTTGCTCGGCGGCTACGCGTTTTGCCTTCGCCTCGTTGTAGGCATTGAGCGCCGCGGTGTAGGCGGGCGTCGCAGCATCAAGGTCTGCCTGAGCGGCATCAAGTGCGGCCTTTGCGTTATGTTCTGCCTGCTTGGCGGCGACGCACTTGGCAAAGAGGGCATTGAGCGTATCGTTCGCGTTTGCATCGGAGCCGGTTGCGATGCCGTTTTCGACATTGACGGACTTGAGCTTTCCGAGAGCGGCGGCAGCGGCGTCCGGTGCGGCCTGAGAATTCTCGACCGCCTGCTCGGCATTCGCTACGGCATCATTCGTCGCACTAAGAGCAGTTTCGGCCGCAGTCACTGCTGCGTCGGCGTCCTTCTTGGCTGCCTCGGCCGTGGCGAGATTGTCGGCCGCGTTGTTCAACGCATCGGCATGTGCCTGCTTTGAAGCAAAGTCGTTTTCCGCCGTGGTCAGATCGCTCGCGGCGTGCTCCGCGGTCGCTGCCTTGGCCTCGACGCCGTCCTTGGCGATAGTGAGGGCCTGCTTCTTGGCAGCCGCGTCGCGCTCCGCCTTTTCAAGAGCGCTCTGGGCAGACGTCTGAGCCGCCGTGGCTTCATCGAGCGTTTGATGGGCCTTGTCAGCCTTCTCCTGGGCCGCAGCAACATCGGCAGAATACTTGGCAAGTTCCTTCCTTGCATCTTGCAGAGCCTGCTGCTTTAAGAGAGCCTCTGCCTTGGCGTCATCAACCTTCTTCTGACTCTGAGCGGCTTGCTCTTGCGATGCCTTAAGCTCGGCGCGCTTCTGGTTGACGACCTGCTCTGCGGGCGCCACGTTGCTTTGGGCGGCTTTAACCTGGTCTTCGGCTTCGGCAACTTTTCCGTTTGCCTTGGCGAGATTCTGCTCTGCTTGAGCGACCTCGGCAGCGGCACCTGCCACGTTGCCATTTTCGGTGGCAAGGTTGCTGTTCGCGGTATCAACGCCTTCTCGCTTTTGAGCGACGAGGGTCTCTGCTGCCTTTACGGCATCGGCTTTCGATGCCGCTGTGCTGCGCTTTTGCTCAAGGTTCGCTTTTGCAGCGGCAAGGTTTTCGCTGGCCTTGGAGAGACTCAGCTGATACTGATCAAAGAGACTCTCGAGTTCATCGATTGAATATTCTTTCTCGTACGAACCGTAGTTGTCGTCAACCTCCAAGATGTAGGTATATGAGAGATGAGTTCCTCGAGAATTAATGCCGTATCCCATGGTTTTGGCGTCAGGCTGTACGATATTCAAATAGTGGCCGACGGTGCCAAAGCCTACCTTTTGCTCTCCGAATTCGGTGCCGTGGCTCCAGAAAGTATCCCAAGCATCTTTGGGGGCAATTTCGCCAAGGCCGGCTTTCGCTGCGGCCTGGTCAAATATATTCTTTTCCTCATCAACCCACTGGTGTGCGACATTTCTTTTCAAGTCATAGTTCCATGCGGCATTTTCGAATCGCGCATAGTCTGAATGGTCTAGCATGGCGTCTGAGTAATTGGAGTTCGACTGAGCAATTGCCATCTGCTCGGCCGTCACCTTAAGCTCGCTAAGGCCGACGCTTTTGCGATATTCATTAATCTCGCGCAGCTTGCCAAACGAAAGCTTGGCGTTGTCGAGTGACGTGCCGTCCTTTTTATCGCCGATGGTCGTTGGGTTTAAGTCGCTCTGCTTATAGATGATGTCTGCAGCATCGTTGGCACCGATGAATTGGTAAAAGCCGATGACGCTCTGCGCCTCCGCCGTCGTAGCCTTATCGGCTGCCGCCTTGCACGTATCGTATGCTTTCTGTGCATCGACAACGGCTTGATCGGCGGCCGCCTGGTTTGTCTTGGCAGTTTCGAGCGCCTTGTCTGCTTGCTCCTTCTCGGCTTTTGCCTGGTCGACTTGTTTCTGAGCGGCCTTTGCCTTCTCCAGCTCGGCAGCATGCACCTGCTTTGCCGAGGTCAACTCCGATTGCGCCGCATCGGCTTTCGCCTGGGCTGCCGTTACATCATTTTCGGCTGCTGCGACTGTCTGCTTCTTGGCTTCGAGCTCGCTTTCGGCACCGGTGAGGGCGTCCCGCTTGGATGCAACGTCACTATTTGCCTGAGAAAGACCTGCTTCGGCAGCCGCCTGCTGCTGCTTCGCCTGATCGAGTGCGCTTTGGGCGGCATCGACCTTTGCCTGAGCGGCGTCATACTCCGGGCCCTCGGCGCCTGCCTTTGCGGCTGCCAAATCGGCTTGCGCGCTGTCATACGCTGCCTGTGCCGCGACTACCTTACCATCCGCGGCGGTCTTTGCCTGTTGAGCGGAAGCCAGCGTGCCTGACGCCTCGTTGTAAGCGCTCTGCGCGGCGCTCCGAGCCTGCTGGGCATCGGCGAGTGCGGAGTCGGCAGCGGTTTTTGCGGCCTTTGCCTGGTCAAGAACCTTCTGGGCATCTGCGGCAGACTGCTCGGCGGCCTTGATTTCCTCCGGCGTTGCGTTGGCGGCTGCCTTCTGGGCTTCCTCAAGCTTGGCCCGTGCGTCGGCTGCCGCCTGCTTTGCGGAGTCGAGTGCCTTCGTCTTGCTTTCGGCATCGGCCTTGGCCGTGTCGAGCTTGCTCTGGGCATCCTTTAACGTGGCGCTGGCGCTGTTGGCCGCCTTGACGCTTTCATCGAGTTGACGGGCGTATTCGGCACGCGCGGCGGCTTCTGCCTGCGAATTGTTGGAGACGGAAGCGTCGTAGGCAGTCTGGGCGTTGTCGCGGACCGTCTACTTTTCGGTATAGGGGGCAACCGCCGTGTCGTAGTCGGACTTGGCTTCTGCCTTGGCAGCCTTTGCGGCGTCGATTGCGGCCTGCAAGTCGGCAATTTTCTGGGCGTTCGTCTTTACTGCGGAGCCTGCCGCCTCGCCGGCGTGGGCGGCGAGCGGGGACATGATTGCGTCCTGTGCCGTGGTGTCGCTCAGATCGTTGGCAAATGCCGAGAACGGGGCGAGCAACGACGAGCCGGTCATTGCGATGGTGGTGGCTGCGGTGACGGCGAGTCGCGCGGTCTTGTGACCCGCGAATGCGCGATGGGGCTCGGCGCCGCCTGAGACTTCCAAGTGTTTAGGTGCGTACTTTGCCATTTCTTCTCCCAATCGTTGAAGGGGTACCTATGACAATTCGTACGTTACGACCGCCGAAAGGGTTTCTGTTGCGCAACATTGGCAAGAAAATATCGACACACTTGAGTCACATTTATGAGTCGAAGTTCTCGGCAAGCTAATGTCTCGTTCTGTAACATCTAGCAGCAAATATGACCTCTAACCGTTACAGATCAAGACAATTGCCGGGGAGGGGTCCCGTCACGGCAAGACGCCCGCCGCCTAGATGCAGAACCCGGGGATCACACAGGTTAGCTTGTTTGGCTTGTCCGCAGGCGTTGCGTACGTAAAGGCGTCGCCGTCGTGGCCCACGCGATTCAAATAGAGTGTGCCTCCACTCTCCGATGTGTCAGGACTCACCGTGCGCTCCCACCAGCAGGTGTCCTTGCCCTTCCACTGGCGGACCATCGTCTCGTTCGTGGAATACGGGCTCACCTTGAGCTCGCGGAAGAGCTGATACTCTTTGCCCTCGCCGTTGTAGATGTCTGCCAGGTAGTGATAGTCCTTGGCAAACGAATCGGGCGGTTGCGTACCGCACAGCTCGACCATAGCGGGCAGCCAAAGGGTTGCGGGCAACTCGCTCAGACACGATGCACTGTTGGCGGCGCCAGCGTTATTCGAGACCTTTTTGACAGATTTGATGAGTGCGCGTAGCTCATTGGGCAGCAGCTTAAGGCCGTCGCCGTCGAGCCATTCTCGCAGCTCGCAATCTGCCCAGCCGGAGCTCGGCGGTTCAGCCGCAGCGTTGCGCTCGGCAATACCGGCGTCGAACATAAACGTTAGCCCTGCCTTGCCCGTACCGTCCAGAAGCTCATCGTGACGGATGCCCACAAGCTGCGCGCCGACCTCCAGCCCGTTGGTGAGTTTCACGCGCTTGGTACACGGATAGGGGATATGCCCATCGGCATCGAGCAGGTGGTAGCGCTTGGCAATCTCGCGTGCCTCGCTACGGGTCTCGGCGGCCTTAATCTTGAGCGAAATCTCCTGCAGCTGATCCCAGGTGTAGTCGTCAAGTGAACCGCGGATGCCATCGAGGTAGTCGGGGATGCCAAAGCCATGGGTTGCCGCGCCAATGACGCCGAGCCCCGCAACGACTGCAGCGACGCCGCCGATAATAAAGCGACGGCGGGTCATGGCATCGTTCCGGGCCTGCTCCAGGATCTCTCGCGCGCGCTCGCCGGCGACGTCGACCTTAAGGTGCGTACCGGAGTCGATGTCAATCGCGGCCTCGTCTCCTGTGCCTTCGCCGCCCTCGGATTCGGCATCGGTGAGGTATGCCGAGAGCACCTCGAGCATCTGCTGCTCGGTGGGACGATCGCACTGCTCGACTGAGAGACCCTTCATGATGATTTGGACGAGCGCTTCATCGCCCTCGCAGCGCGGCTCGAGCGGTGCCGGCTTGGTCTTGGTCTTTACGAGATAGAACGAGCCGGTTGCAGCGGCGTCCGTCGACTCAAAGTCAAACGGTTTGCGACCGCTGTAGAGCTGGTACAGAATGCTCGAAAGCGCATAGACGTCGATTGCCGGCGCACGGCGAAGGGCCGCGATGCCTTCGATATCCTGCGTGAGCATCTCGGGCGCGGCGTATGCGGGCGTGGCAAAACGCCAGATGTCGGCGCGCCGGGTGATCGTGTCGTCGCCGAGAGCCATGGTCGCGGAGCCCATGTCGATGAGGCAGGGGTCAAAGGAACAATCAGCAATCTGCTGCTCGAGCGTTCGGCTGGTGGTGCAGAACATGATATTGGCAGGCGACAGGTCGCGATGGATGACCGGATTCACGAGGCCTTGGGTCATCAAGAGCGCACGAAGCACGGCGTTTCCGACGGCGGCGACCATCTGGGTGGTCAGCCCGCCCGAGGCGTCGTGCGGAAGCAGGGGCAGCGCCTGCTTGAGCGAGGTGCCCTCGACCCACTCCATGAGGATGAGAGGGTCATCCTCGCACGATCCGTAGCCATAGACGCGCGGAAATCCGCGCAGGTGCGAGACAGTGCACAAGTGACGGTACTCCTCGAACAGCGCGGCGGTGCTGGCCAGGTGCGCTGCCGATTGCTCGGCGGAGCGGTCGGGGGCTTGGCCGGAAAGGATAGCGTTGTCCTTGAGCAGCTTGACGGCAAAGACCTCGCCGCTCGTGTTGGTCGCGCGCAGCACGTGCCCGATGTTGCCGTTGTTGCGGTGGGCCGTCTGGAGAATAAGCGTCATAAACCGACGTTTGGCGTCGTCCTCGGCGCTGGGGTCGACCGCCACGGCGGTATCGAACGTATCGAGACGGATGAGTTTGTCGCCATAGGCGCTATCGGTAGTATCCATGGCGTTCCTTTGTCTGGCATGGGTTGCCGCACGTATACGCGAGCAGTGCGGATATCGGTAAAGTACCATGATAGCCGCACTGCCCACGTATACCGCTGAGCATTGTCGTTTACGACGCAGAAGGTAGAAGACGAAAGACGGACGGCGACCGTCTTCCGATCGCCGTCCGCGCTAGTCCACAATGACAAGGAATGTCGTGTAGAGACCCAGATGGAGCCTGTCGCTGTTTTCGATTTCCACTGGGGGATAGATCTTGCCAGGCTCGCGTTGGTCGCGCGGCGGCTCAATCACAATATCGCCGTCACCCGCGCCCGATTCGAGCACTGTGCCGTTGGTCGACCCAAGGCCCTGGGCGTACCAGTGCTCACCCTCAAGCCAAATGCGAAGATGCTCGCGCGATGCGTCGGCGCCCACATCGGTGATGCTGGGCGAGGTTTTGGGCAAAGAACCAATCACGGTGCCGCGCGGATCGCGTGTGAGGGGATGGATTTGCATGCCGGCGCAGTTGTCGGCATGGGTTCTGAGCAGACCGAGGTTGGGGGCGACGGTGCGCGGCTGCTCCAGGCTGCTCATAAAGCCACGTCCGACGGTAGTTTCGGTGGTGCCAAAGTGCTCGCCCGTCTTGCTGTCGCAAAAGCGCTCGACGGTGGCCACGCCCTGAACGGGATCGGCGAGCGCCCCCGTTGCTACAAAGAGCATCAAGAAGAGCGTGCTTTTTTCGCGCACGGCATTGCCGTCAAAGTTGTCGATGCGATTGAGGGCATTTGCATATAGGCGGCTGTCCAGCTTGTAGCTGGCGAGAGCCGACATCATTTCGTTGGCGGCCGGACCGCGATAGTGCTCGGCGATTGCCTGATAGGCGGACTCGCCGCCGCCGAGCTTGCTGCAGATTGCCGCGGAAAGGTTGAGCGTGGTGACGGTAAAGTCGCTGTAGATGGAGGGCGCGCACTGGTCAGGCTTGCGATGGACGATGTAACGGGTGAGATACGAGCGGTTGGAAGAGCATTTCTCGAGCAGGGTACTGCCGAGATAAGAGTTTCCATTGATGAGCATTCGGGCGATCTCGAGATGTTTAAGACCGCCGAACGAGCGAATATCGTTATAGAGGACCGAGCAAGGCGTCTCTGCTGCCACGGATACCTCCTTTGATTGCTTCCTAGCCAATATGGCGATAGGAATTAATGGCCCCCGGTGGGCGACGTATTAAATGGCTGCGCAATATATAGCGTAACCAAAGCAACATTATAGGCCACATGTTCGAAATTGCAGGAAGACCGAGAGATTTGGTTTGGACTGGACGGAAATCCCCCTCTGTCTTGATCTATAACAATTAGGACCGATTTTACTCGGTAATTGTTACAGATTGAGATGCTTGTGAACCGTGTCGACCGTTTGTCTCGATCTGTAACACGTAGAGGAAGATTCGCCCTGTAGATGTTACAGATTGAGACAATCAGCCGGGCCCACCTCGTCCGCCCCGTCATCTGTGGTTTACGTGGGGGCATACGGAGTACGGGTATACTAACCGGCGGCGAATCTGCTCCATCGCTTAGGGCCGCTGCGTCTGGACGGCGCGTGATAGGGCTGCCAAAGCGATCGCCAGCGTGCTGAGCAACGTCCTCTCTGTGCGCACCTGTTTTGTATGTATTAGCGCACTACCAAGCACGCTCGCGCGGCCGCATGCCGTGCCCATAACGCGTGCAGATAAGGAACAACAACATATGCGTAATTCTGTATCCGACGTCACGGACGCCGAGATTCTGGACGAGGCCCGCGAGGCCATGACCCAGGCTGCCTTCGATGCGGCCGACGAGGCCAGCGCCGCCGAGACCGTCGAGTCCGCTACCGAGAGCCTGCCCGCCTTTGACGAGCTGGGCCTTTCGGACGAGATGCTTCGTGCTATCGAGAACCTAGGCTACACGGCGCCCACGCCTGTCCAGGCTGGCTCGATCCCCGTGGTGCTCGAGGGCCGCGACCTGCTTGCCGCCGCTCAGACCGGCACCGGCAAGACGGCCGCCTTCTTGCTGCCGACTATGAACAATCTGGAGCACATCGCTCCTCCCAAGCCCGTGCGCGAGCGCGGCGGCCGCAACCGTCGTCGCGGTGCCAAGAAGCCCGAGGGCAACGGCCGTGGCCCCGTGATGCTCGTCATCACTCCTACGCGCGAGCTTGCCCAGCAGATCGACGAGGTCGCGAGCAAGATTGCCGACGTCACCGGCCATGTCGCCGTGACTGTCGTGGGCGGCGTGAGCTACAAGCCGCAGACTGCTGCCCTCAAGTACGGCTGCGACATCCTGGTCGCCACGCCGGGCCGTCTGGTCGATCTGATCGAGCAGGGTGCCTGCCACCTGGACGAGGTTAAGGTCCTGGTGCTCGACGAGGCCGACCGCATGCTCGACATGGGCTTTTTGCCCGCCGTCCGCCGCATTGTGCGCGAGACGCCGGCCGAGCGCCAGACGCTGCTGTTCTCGGCCACGCTCGACGAGGAGGCCGTGGGCGAGATCACCGACCTGGTGAGCGACCCGGCCCGCGTGGAGATCGCGCCCGCCACGTCGACCGCCGACACCGTCGACCAGTTTGTGTTCCCGGTGTCCATCGAGGCCAAGAACAACCTGCTGCCCGAGTTCCTCAAAAAGGAGGGCCCGGAGCGCACTATCGTCTTTATGCGCACCAAGCACCGCGCCGACAGCTGCTGCCGTCGTCTGGAGCGCAAGGGCATCAAGGCCGCCGCAATCCACGGCAACCGCAGCCAGGCCCAGCGCGAGCGCGCGCTTTCGGCTTTCCGCGACGGCACCGTCGACGTGCTGGTGGCAACCGACGTCCTCGCCCGCGGCATCGACATTAGCGATGTGCGCTATGTCGTGAACTTTGACGTGCCGGCCGAGCCGACCGACTACATCCACCGCATCGGCCGCACGGGCCGCGCCGGCGAGCTGGGCTGGGCCATTACGTTTGTGACCGAGCAGGACGTCGATGAGTTCTACGAGATCGAGAAGCTCATGGACAAGACGGCCGACATTTATGACGCCGGCGACCTGCATGTGGGCCCCAATCCGCCCGCCGTCGATCCCGAGCGCGATCCTGCGGCCTTTAAGGTGAAGAAGAAGACCAAGCGCGGCAAGTCCAAGAGCAAGAAGAAGCTCGAGCAGGCACGTCGCGACGGCAAGCGCAACGGCGACGATTACGGCGATGTTGCCGGTCGTTCCAACCGCGGTCGCGACGAGCGTCGCGGCGACGGCGAGCGTCCGAGCCGTCCCAAGCGCGGCGGCAAGACCCGCGTGCGCGAGGGCGTTCAGGCTCGCGTGGACGAGGCCGTGGAGAGCGTGGCTCGCGAGGTGGCTGCCGAGGAGCGCGGCGGTGCTGTTGAGCAGGGCCCGCGCGGCAACCGTGCCGAGCGTCGCGCCAAGCAGTTCCAGGGCGAGGCGCATCGCCGTCGCCGCGAGGACGAGGACCGTGGTGGCCGCCGTCGTGTTGAGCGCGAGGACGAGGGCCGTGGTTCGCGCGGCGGCAAGCGCGGTTCGGGTGACCGTCGTCGCTCCGGTCGCGATGGCGAGCGCGGCGGGCGCGATGAGCGCCGTGGCGGCGAAGGCCGTGGTTCGCGTGACGAGCGCGGTACCCGCGGCGGCAAGCGCTTTGACGAGCGCGGAGGCCGCGAGGGCGGCCGCGGTGGTGAGCGTCGCGAGGGCGCTCGTGGTAACGGTGGCCGCAGCGGCTCCGGTCGTTCGAATGAGTCGCGTGATCGTCGCGACCCGCGTGCCAGCCGCGATCGTCGCGATGACTGGCGCAACTACGACGACACCCGCGAGGAGCGCCGTGGCGGCTATCGCGGCGGGCGTGGCGGCAACCAGGCCGGCTCCCGCGGCGGTCGTGCCGGCGGTCGCGATAACCGTGGCAGCTATGGTAACAATCGTGGCGGCAAGCGCGGCGGTAGCTCCCGTCGCCCCGGTGACGGCGGCGGCAAGCGCAAATAACACACGCATCGCCCGCTAGAGCGAGGTGAACCAAGGGCCCCGAGCAACTACGCTCGGGGCCCTTTTTGTTTGCCGTATCCGATCGCTAGTTCAAATGTGATTTCCTCGGGAATGCATCTAGAGGATGCCGTGGGCCTGTTTCCTACCATGCGGCAATGGGTCCCATGGGGTGCGCCGTGCATTTTTTGGAGTATTCTGCAGTTCGAGTTGTCTGCATATGATTTGACGTCGCCAACGGTGGCTTTCGGATATCCCTAGCGAGCGTTCTGAGCCAGATTTCGTCGTTTTCCGGAGCAGGGGCGCGTCATTCTCGCCATGTCGGAACCCAAAATGACGCAGCGCCCTAAAGGTTTGCCCGCTCGGGGTATTGCTGGCGCGGTCACGTTGCAGAATACTCCGTTTTTTGCACGGGCCAGGATGGGGTACCTCGGGAGAACACGGCGGTATCCCGTAAATATATACAATCTGTACCGTAATTTATACAAAACGAAGAGGCAGACAGCGTAGGGTTGGTGCATTGGGGTGCTTGATGCACCAAAATGGGGATCCCACGTGCCGTATACTCTGGCTGGATGTGAAAACGGCTTGACGCGTTGCCAGACGTAGGGGGAGGGTGTCTCGATGAGCGTATTCGAAATTGTGTTTAGTCCGACGGGTGGAACGCAGAAGGTGTCTGGCCTTGTGGCCGGGGCACTGGACAAGAATACCGTTACCGTCGATCTGACCGATAGCGGGCTAGATTTCAGCGCTGTCTCGATGACTGAGGACGACGTGGCCGTAATCTCTGTGCCGGCGTATGCCGGTAGAATCCCGGCTGTGGTGGCTGACCGGTTGGGCATGGTTCACGGCAACGGAGCGCGGGCCGTTCTGGTGTGCGTCTACGGAAACCGCGCGTTTGAGGACACGCTCGTAGAGCTGGAGGACGTTGCGAAGCATGCGGGATTCCGGGTGATCGCGGCAGTTGCGGCCATTGCAGAACATTCCATTGCGCGACAGTTTGCTGCCGGTCGTCCGGATGCGCAGGATGCGGCGCAGCTTGCTGAGTTTGCTCAGCAAATTCAGCAAAAGCTGTTGGCTGAGGATGCGTCCGAGCCCTCTATCCCCGGCAATCGTCCTTATAAACAAGCCAGAGGTCACCGCATGGCACCCGAGGCAACAGGGGATTGTGTCTCCTGCGGTGCATGCGCCGCGGCGTGCCCCGTTTGTGCTATCGACAAGGGTGACCCCAAACGAGCAGCTGGCGAGGCGTGCATCTCCTGCATGCGCTGCATCGCCGTATGTCCGCGAGGTGCTCGCAAGCTTGATTCCAGCAAACTATCCGCTGTTTCCCAGATGCTGAGCAAGGTTTGCGTCGTGCGGAAGGAATGCGAGCTCTTCATCTAGCGCATACGAAATTGGCGCAATGGGGCCAGGTTAATCTGCACCAACCTGGTGCAAACAAACCTGTCCCCAATGCACCAGAGTGAGGAGTGTTCCCGAGTGCCGGCAGAAAAGGAACGTCCCTAAGTGCCGCTTAAATACCGTTTATCGAAGAAAAAATACCGCTCACCGGTCATAATGACTATTCTGGCTTTGTTGTTGCCTACAATAACCCCCGTAAAAGAAATGCGGAAGGTTACCGAGTCCCCTCGGACGTGGGCCTAACCAAAGTCTTTGATCGCGAGCGCCTCAATGGGTGCATTCGATTGATTTTGGTTGGGCTATATTTATGAAGGGACATGCCACCATGGGTTTCTTTTCTCGCCTGATGGGCGGTTCGGATAAGCAGACGACTGCGGCTTCCGAGTTCGAAATCCTCGCTCCCGTTTCCGGCGAGCTTGTTCATCTAGAAAATACCAATGACCCCGCTTTTAGCAGCCGTGCGGTGGGCGATGGCGTTGCCGTGGTTCCCCAAGAGGGAACGGTGTGCGCTCCTGTTTCCGGCACCGTCGCGGCGCTGTTTCCGACTGAGCACGCGCTGGGCATCATGTCCGACGACAGCTCTGCTCAGGTGATGCTGCATATCGGAATCGACACTGTTAAGCTTGAGGGCAAGGGCTTCCATGCGCTTGTTGCCCAGGGTGATCATGTCGACGCGGGCCAGCCCCTCGTCGAGGTCGATTTCGACGCGGTCCGCGCCGCCGGCTTCGATCCCACGGTCTTCGTTATCGTGTGCGAGCGTTCGGAGAACTCGACTCTTCGTGAGCATGCTTCCGGCCCTGTTGCTGTTAAAGAGCCTGTCGTCTGGCTTTCCGAGTAAATTCTTGTGGTGGGTACCGTGGTTATCAAGCGAGTTTTTAACAACAACGTCGCAATGGTCACTTCGGACGATGGCTCCGAGCTCATCGTCATCGGTCGAGGCCTCTGCTTTGGCCGTCATGCCGGCGATGCCATCGACGAGGCGTCGATCGAAAAGACCTACGCGTTGCAGGAGGGAACTTCTCAGGATTCGCGTACGATTGACCGCTTGGCACATCTTTTGGAGTCCATCCCCACCGTCAACCTCGTGATTTCCGAGGAAATCGTTCAGATGCTTCGTCGAGAGCTCAATGTCGACATCAACGATAAGATTCTCATCGCTCTCGCAGACCATATCAGCCTTGCTTTGGAGCGCGAGCGCAAGGGCGTCCCCTGTGAGAATCCGTTGCTGCTCGAGATCCAACAGTTCTATCGCAAGGAGTATGCGCTTGCGGGCCGTGCGCTGCAGATTATCAAGGAGTACATGGGCATCCAGATGAGCGAGGAGGAGCAGGGTTTCATTACCTTGCATATCGTCAACGCCACCATGCCGCAGCGCTCTGACCGCCTGATTGTTTCGGTCCAGCTTGTTCGCGACGTGCTCGCGATTGTTTCCGAGCGCTATGCTACGACCCTCGATGACACCTCGCTGCCTTACGAACGTTTCGTTCGTCACCTGCAGTTTTTCGCACAGCGAGCGCTCGATCCTACGGCCGGGCAAATCAATGGCGACGCGCTGTTCCGAATCGATGAAACGGCGTATCCCTGCGCATTTTCGTGCGCGGACGCCATAGCCGCCCACTTGTCGTCTACCTATAACGTTGTCGTTACCGATGCCGAGAAGAGCTATCTCGCATATCACATTGTTAACCTGCTTGGAGAACCTGGTCTCTAGGCATAACGTGCCCACACATCGATTGATATAAGGCAAGGCTCACGGTCTTGTCCAGGGCACATCTGTCTTAATTTGCGGAAAAGGAAGGGGAGTACCGCTATGACCGCAAAAAAGAAGTTCAATTTCAAAGCGCCGTTGGAGGTGTTCGCGAAGTCGATCGTCCAGCCGATGATGTATCTCTCGGTTGCCGGCATCCTGCTCATTGTGGGCATCATTCTGACCAACAAGACCATTTGCGCTTTGGTCCCCGTACTGGGCTCCGGTCCGTTCCAGCTTGTGGGCGCCGTTGTCTACCAGTCGCTGATGTTTATCATCAACAACCTCTCGATTCTGTTCTGCGTGGGCATCGCCGGCGCCATGGCAAAGAAGAACAAGGGCCATGCTTCGCTGATCGCCCTGATGTCGTTCTTCCTGTTCCTGCAGGCTAACAACATCGTGCTCAACGCCACCGGCTCTCTTGCCGATGCGAGCGGCATGCTCGGCCTTACCGGAACCGGCCAGGCCACCGTTATGGGCATCCAGGTGCTCGATACCGGCGTGTTCGGCGGCATCATTCTCGGTTGCATCACCGGCGCCGTGTTCAACAAGTACTCGAACAAGCAGTTCCCCATTGCCCTTTCGATGTTCTCGGGCGTTCGCTTTCCGTTCCTGATCATGATCATCATTTCCTGGATCATGGGCGCTGGCTTCTGCATCGTTTGGCCTCCGGTTCAGGGTGCCATCTCCTCCGTTGCCGGCATCATTAAGGAGTCGGGCAACATCGGCCTGTTTATCTACGGCATGCTCAACAAGCTGCTCGTTCCCACCGGTCTGCACCACCTCATCTACACCCCGTTCCAGTTCTCCGATGTGGGTGGCACCCTTACGCTGGGTGGTCAGGTTATCGCCGGCGCCTATCCCATCCGTGTTGCCGAGATGGCAATGACGGGTCAGCCCTTCTCCGATAGCACCTACTTCAACAGCTACACCTTCAACAATCTGTGGCCCTACATCGGCATCGGCCTCGCCTTTATCGTCACCGCCTACAAGGGGAACAAGGATAAGACCAAGGCCGTTATCATCCCGCTGATCATCACCGCCGTGCTCTCCTGCGTGACCGAGCCCATGGACTTCCTCTTTGTCTTTGCCGCTCCCGTGCTCTTTGTCGTTCACTCGGTTCTTTCCGGCATCTTCCTGGTCCTGCTCAAGGTCCTCTCCGTGCCCGCTTCGACTGCAGGCGGCATCATCAACATCGTGGTCTCCAACCTGGTCCTGGGCGTCGATAAGACCAACTGGCCGGTTATGCTGGTGCTTGGAGTCGTCAACGCCGCGCTGTACTTCTTCCTCTTCACCTTCCTTATCAAGAAGCTCAACCTCCACACGCCTGGCCGCGAGGAGGAGTCCGAGCTCGCCGAGTCCGTTGCCGAGGGCGAGGCCGCCGCGTCTGTCGCAGTGAAGCAGGGCGCCGTTGCCGCGGCTCCCGCAGAGGGCGTCGATGCAGGTATTGCCGACCTGGTCGCAGGTCTTGGTGGCAAGGACAACATCGAGGAGCTCGAGAACTGCTTTACGCGTCTCCGCGTGAACGTTAAGAACCCGGACCTCATCAATGAGGACCTCATCAACCACGTGCCCAACAGCGGCATCAACCGCAACGGCAACAATATCCAGATCATCTTTGGCATGAAGGTCGCCGAGATGCGCGACAAGGTCGAAAACGCAATTGAGAAGGAGCAGTAAACAATGATCATTACTCTGTGTGGTGGCGGATCCACCTTTACCCCCGGCATCGTCAAGTCCATCGCCCTGCGCAAGGACGAGCTCGACGTTGACGAGATTCGTCTGTACGACATCAACGAGGAGCGTCAGCGCAAGATCGGCGTGCTCGTGGACTGGATTTTGCACGAGGACCTCGGCCTGGACATCAAGCTCACGGTGACCACCGACAAAAAGACGGCTTTTACCGACGCGAGCTTCGTGTTTGCCCAGATGCGCGTGGGCGGCTATGCCATGCGCGAGCAGGACGAGAAGATTCCGCTGCGTCACGGCTGCGTTGGTCAGGAGACTTGCGGCTGCGGCGGCCTTGCCTACGGCATGCGCACCATCTTCCCCATGGGCGAGCTGATCGATGACGTTGAGAAGTACGCCAAGAAGGACTACTGGATTCTCAACTACTCCAACCCTGCCGCCATCGTTTCCGAGGGCTGCCGCGTGCTGCGTCCCAACGCTCGCATCATCAACATCTGCGACATGCCGATCGCGATCATCGACGTGGTTTGCGCCGCGCTCGATATCGACAAGAAGGATGTCGAGTACGATTACTTTGGCCTTAACCACTTTGGCTGGTTCACCTCGATTCGCCACAAGGGCGAGGAGGTGCTCCCGCAGCTGCGCGAGTACATCAAGGAGCACGAGATTCTGCTGCCCGATTCCTACCTCAAGGGCATGGGCTCGCTCATGGCAAAGAAGCCCGAGGAGGCCACCGACGAGCATCCCGAGCAGAACCGCCACACCAAGGGCAGCTGGTACTACGTCTGGAAGGGCGAGTACGAGATCATGGAGTGCTTCCCGGAGTACCTGCCCAACACGTATCTGAACTACTACCTGCAGCAGAAGGAGTTCGTCGAGCATTCCAACCCCGAGCGCACCCGTGCTAACGAGGTCGAGGAGACGCGCGAGAAGAACCTCTTTGATGGCATCGATCACTACGAGAAGACGGGCGAGATCGACGAGAGCACGTTCTATGCGGGCAGCCACGGCGACTGGATTGCCGACCTGGCCATCGCTCTGAAGAACGATACCAAGCAGCGCTTCCTGGTCATTTGCGAGAACAAGGGCGCTATCCCCAACATGCCCTACGACGCTATGGTCGAGCTGCCTGCCTACATTGGCAAGAACGGCCCCGAGGTCATCAGCCGCGACAACATTCCGCTGTTCCAGCAGGGTCTTATGATGCAGCAGCTGAACTCCGAGAAGCTCGTGGTCGAGGCTACGATCGAGGGTTCGTACGAGAAGGCACTCAAGGCCTTTACGCTGAACAAGACCGTGCCGTCGATGAAGGTCGCCAAGGAGGTTCTCGACGACATGATCGAGGCCAACAAGGGTTACTGGCCCGAGCTTAAGTAAAAGCAACAGGGTTGCTGACCGCATACCTGGAGCAATGCCCCGTCCACGTGATTGCGTGGGCGGGGCATTGTCATTTGGTAACGCGTTTTATCAAATATGGCATTTATCTGCGGTAATGTTCTATTTCACCGCTGAGGGTGACATTTCATGCCGCCTGCCGAACTGCGTGGAGACCTAACAACTTTTTAGGTCAGTGTTGTGCGTGTAGCAATTTCGCCCGGCCTCGCCTCCGGGCTGCCATGTGAGAGGGGATCTTATGGCTCGACTGCATGTAATGGAACGCAGCCACGCTCAGGCCGTCATGGACGACCTGCACGATGCGCTCGGACGTCGTCTGGCGGTGAGCTCGCTCGCCCCGTGTCCCGTGGAGTTTACGGCAGCGCTCGTCAACCTGTGCTCCACCCAGAGCTGCGGCAAGTGCACGCCCTGTCGCGTGGGCCTGAGCGCGCTGAGCGACCTGCTCGCTGATGTGCTCGAAGGGCGCGCCGACGAGTCCACGCTCAACTTGATTGAGCGCACGGCCCGCACCATCTATCTTTCGAGCGACTGCGCCATCGGCTACGAAGCTGGCGCCATGGCGCTCACGGCCATTCGCGGCTTCCGCGACGACTTTGAGCATCACATCCGCGAGCACTCCTGCGGCTTTGACCGCGAGGCCCGCGTCCCGTGCGTCTCGGGCTGCCCGGCGCACGTCGACATTCCCGGATACATTTCGCTCGTCGAGGCCGGCCGCTATGCCGATGCCGTCAAGGTCATCCGCAAGAACAATCCGCTGCCGCTCGTCTGCGGCTTGGTGTGCGAGCATCCCTGCGAGATGCACTGCCGTCGCGGCATGGTCGACGATCCCATGAACATCCTCGCCCTCAAGCGTTTTGCCGTTGAGCACAGCGACCTCAACGACCACAAGCCGCATGTGGTGGACAACACCGGTAAGCGCGTCGCCGTGATCGGCGGCGGCCCGGCCGGTCTTTCCTGCGCCTACTACCTGGCCGTGATGGGCCACAAGGTGACCATTTTTGAGCAGCGCCACCACCTGGGCGGCATGCTGCGCTACGGAATCCCCAGCTATCGTCTGCCGCGCGAGCGCCTGCAGGCCGAGATCGACTGGATCTTGAGCGCTGGTATCGACGTGGAGCTCGACCATTCCGTGAACGGCGAGGAGCTTGCCAGCCTGCGCGACGAGTTCGATGCCGTCTACCTGGCCATCGGTGCCCACAGCGACAAGAAGCTCGGCCTTCCGGGCGAAGAGGCGCCCGGCGTTGAGTCGGCCGTCAAGATGCTGCGCGCCATCGGCGATGACGAGCTGCCCGACCTGAGCGGCCAGCGCGTGTGCGTCATCGGCGGCGGCAACGTGGCCATGGACGTGGCACGCTCTGCCGTGCGCTGCGACGCCGAAAAGGTAAGCATCGTCTACCGTCGTCGCATCTGCGATATGACGGCCCAGGACGCCGAGATCGCCGGTGCCCAGGCCGAGGGCTGCGAGGTGCTGGAGTTGACGGCCCCACTCGCCATCGAGACGGGTGAGGACGGCCACGTGAACGGTCTGCGCGTGCAGCCGCAGATTATCGGTGAGCCCCGCCGCGGTCGTCCGGCTCCGCGTGCCGCCGCCACGCCCGAGCGCGTCATCCCCTGCGAGCGCGTGTTCGTCGCCATTGGCCAGGACATCGATTCCAAGCCGTTTGAGGAGATGGGCATTGCCTGCAAGTGGGGCTGCATCGTCACCGATTCGGACGGCGCCGTGCCCAACTTCGATGGCCTCTTTAGCGGCGGCGACTGCCAGACCGGCCCCGCCACCGTCATCCGCGCTATCAATGCCGGCCGCGTGGCGTCGGCAAACATCGACCACTACCTGGGCTTCGACCACAAGATCAAGCTCGAGGTGGAGCTGCCGACCGTCCAGTTTAAGGGCAAGCATGAGTGCGGCCGCTGCGAGCTGGGCGAGCGCGAGGCCGGCGAGCGTATTCACGATTGGAATCTGGTCGAGCAGGGTCTCACCGAGCAGGAGGCACACCAGGAGGCGAGCCGCTGCCTGCGTTGCGATCACTTTGGCTTTGGCGCGTTCCGCGGAGGGAGGAACCTGGAATGGTAGAGCCCGACAAAACCACCGTCAGCGACAACACCGAAAACGGAGCGCACAATATGGTCAAGCTCACTATCGATAATTGCGAGGTCGTGGTTCCTGAGCACACCACGATCCTGGATGCGGCCAAGTCCGTCGGCATTCAGATTCCCACCTTGTGCTACCTGCGCGATCTAAACGAGATAGGCGGCTGCCGCGTGTGCGTGGTCGAGGTCGAGGGCTGCGACCAGCTGGTTGCCGCCTGCAACAACTACGTGCTCGACGGCATGGTGGTCCACACCAACAGCCCCAAGGCGCGCGAGGCGCGCCGCACCAACGTGCAGCTGCTGCTGTCCCAGCACGATTCGCAGTGCACGAGCTGCGTGCGTAGCGGCAACTGCAACCTACAGACCATCGCCAACGACCTGGGCATTTTCTATCTGCCGTATCAAAGGCATTTGGCGGGCGAGGGCTGGGACTTCGATTTTCCTATCATCCGCGAAAACGACAAGTGCATTAAATGCATGCGCTGCATCAAGGTGTGCGAGAGCGTGCAGGGTCTAGGGATTTGGGACCTGACCAACCGCGCCACGCATACCGCCGTGGGTACCCGCGGGCGCGCGCCGATTGACAAGACCGATTGCGTCGCGTGCGGTCAGTGCATCACGCATTGCCCGACGGGCGCACTGCGCGAGCGCGACGATACCGAGACCGTGTTTGACGCGCTCGCTAATCCCGACAAGATCGTGCTGGTGCAGATCGCGCCGGCCGTGCGTAGCGCTTGGGGCGAGGAGCTCGGCATTCCGCGCGAGGAGGCTACCGTCGAGCGCCTGGCTTGCGCGCTGCGCCGCGTGGGCTTTGAGTACGTGTTCGACACCGACTTCTCGGCCGACCTCACCATTATGGAGGAGGGCTCCGAGCTGCTCGAGCACCTGGGCGCCGCCGCCAAGGGCGAGGGCGATAGCCGCGGCTGGCCCATGTTTACGAGCTGCTGCCCGGGCTGGGTGCGCTTTGTGAAGGCGCGCTATCCGGAGTTTGTCGACAGCCTGTCCACGTCCAAGTCGCCTCAGCAGATGTTCGGCGCTATCGCCAAGACGTACTACGCCAAGGTGCTGGGCGTGGAGCCCGAGCGCCTGTTTGTGGTGTCCGTGATGCCGTGCACGGCTAAGAAGGCCGAGTGTGCGCTCCCGAGCATGGTGGGCGAGGGCGGCGCGCCCGACGTGGACGTTGCGCTAACGGTGCGCGAGATGGTGCGCATGATCCGCGCGAGCCATGTGAGCGTTGACACGCTTACCGAGGAGCCGCTCGATACGCCGCTGGGCTTTGGTACGGGCGCGGGTGTGATCTTTGGCGCCACGGGCGGCGTTATGGAGGCCGCCGTGCGCTCGGCATATTACCTGGTGACGGGCAAGAACCCCGATGCCGACTTCTTTACCGGCGTGCGTGGCCTGGACGGCTGGAAGGAAGCCGTGGCCGATATCGATGGCACCAAGGTGTGCGTCGCCGTGGCACACGGGCTGGGCAATGCCGCCCGTCTGCTCGACGCGATTCGCGACGACCGCGTGAGCTATGACTTCGTCGAGGTCATGGCGTGCCCGGGCGGCTGCGTCGGTGGCGGCGGTCAGCCCATCCATGATGGCTGCGAGCTGGCGGCCGAGCGTGGCCAGGTGCTGTGGGGCCTGGATGCCGCAGCCGACATTCGCTTCTCGCACGAGAATCCCGATGTCCAGGCGTGCTATCGCGAGTTTTTGGGCGCGCCGCTCTCGTCGCTGGCCGAGGAGCTGCTGCATACCGACCATCACGCCTGGTCGATGCCTAACGAGGGGGCGTGCTAGCGATGCGCGCGTTTGATGTTGAGATGACGCGCCGAGGATTTGCCTCGGCGCTTGCCGCGGGCGCGCTGTCACTCGCGCTGGCTGGCTGTGGTGGCGGGTCTGCGGGGGCCGAGTCTGCTGCGGGCTCGGCTGCCACGGACGGCGCCGGTGCTGCTGCAGAGCCGGTGGAGGTGCACGTCGCCTCGCTCAAGGGTCCGACGTCGATCGGTCTGGTGCAGTTTATGGACCGGGCGGCCGATGGCGAGACGGACAATGAGTTCGACTTTGCGATTAACACTGCCGCTGACGAGATCGTGCCCAAGGTCATTCAGGGCGATATCGACATTGCCCTGGTGCCCGCCAACGTGGCGAGCGTGCTCTACAACAAGACCGAGGGTGCGGTGCAGGTCATCGACATCAACACGCTGGGCGTGCTGAGCGTTGTAACGGGCGACGCGAGTGTGGCCTCGTTTGGCGATTTGGCGGGTCGCACCGTCTACATGACGGGCAAGGGCACCACGCCGGAGTACGTCATGAACTACCTGCTGGAGCGCGCGGGCCTGACCGGCCAGGTGACGCTCGAGTTTAAGAGCGAGCCCACCGAGGTGCTGTCGGCCCTGCTTGCCGACCCGTCTGCCGTGGGCGTGCTGCCGGAGCCGTTCAAGACCGCGGCCATCGCTAAGAGCGAGGGCAAGCTGTCGGCGCCGGTAAGCCTGACCGATGTGTGGGATGAGCTGGCGGGTGACACGGGTTCGCGTATGCTGACGGGTGTGACCGTGGTGCGCCGCGCGTTTGCCGAGGAGCATCCCGAGGCCGTGGCGGAATTCTTGCGCTGCCATGAGGCGAGCGTGAAGGCCGTCAATGCGACACCGGCGGACTGGGCACAGGCCGTGGTCGATGCGGGTATCGTGGATAACGCCAAGATCGCCGAAAAGGCGATTCCCGGGTGCATGCTCGTGTGCCAGACGGGGAAGGATATGAAGGCGGCGCTCGGTGGGTACCTGAAGGTGCTGGCCGATGCGGACGCGAGCGCCGTGGGCGGCAAGCTCCCGGCTGACGATTTCTACTACATGGAGTAGCCCGTGCGTGCGTTTGCTCGACAAATGACAGAGCGTATGAAGGCGGTGGCGGCAGGTGGTGCCGTTGCCGCCTTTTGGCTTGCCGTGTGGGTCTTTGCGGCGGCGTTGGTAGCGCAGCCGTTGATTTTGCCGGGGCCGGGTGCTGTCGTGGTGGCGTTGCTGCGGCTGGTGTGCGATGCCGGCACGTGGGCGATTCTGGTGGGCTCGGGCGCGCGGATACTGGGCGGGCTGGTGCTTGCCGCGGTATGTGGTGGCGTGCTGGCGGGAGTCTCGGTGCGGTCGCGGACGTTTGCCCGCCTGGTGGCGCCGGCGCTTTCGTTTGTTAAGGCGACGCCGGTTGCCTGCGTGGTGGTCCTGCTGCTTATTTGGTTGGGGTCGGCACGTGTGAGCATCGCGGCGGTCTTTTTGATGGCGCTGCCGGGCGTGTATTTTTCGCTGGTCGAGGGTTTGGCACAAGTGGATATGCCGCTGGAGCAGATGTTCCGCCTGCATGGCGTGCGGGGCTGGCGACTGTTCTTCGCCCACACCTGGCGCGAAGTCCTGCCGTTTGTGCTTTCGTGCGCCCGCGCCGTGATTGGCATGAGCTGGAAGGCCGGCGTGGCAGCGGAGCTGATCGGCATGGCGGCGGGCACCGTGGGCGAGCGCATCTATCAGGCGAAGCTGCTCATCGAGACGGCTGACCTGCTGGCTTGGACCGTGTTGGTCGTGGCGGCATCGTGGGCGTGCGAGCGCGTGCTGGTGTGGCTGCTGCGGGCTTCGGGGCCCGCGGCGTGGCGTGCTGCCGTGCGGGCGCATGGGCATGGGCTGCGCGGGCGTGCGGGGGCTGCGAGCGATGGCGCTGCAGCGGAGCTTGCGCTTGCCGTGGGCGATCGCGCGCCCTGGGCGCCGGCGCTCGACGGACTGGTGCTTCGCGTGCCCGCCGGTGGGCGCACCTGCGTGATGGGCGCCTCGGGCATGGGCAAGTCGACGCTGCTTTCGTTGGCAGCGGGGGAGTGTGCGCCGTGCTCGATGGTGTTTCAGGATGCACGCTTGGTAGAGGGCGCCTCGGCTTTGGATAACGTGCAGGTGTGTGCCGATGCGCGCGTGGATGATTCGAGCGCTACGGCCTTGCTGCGCCGGTTGGTGCCGGGGGTCGATGTGCATGCTCGCGTGGCCGAGCTTTCGGGCGGGCAGCGCCGTCGCGTCGAGATCGCTCGAGCCCTGCTGTGCCCGGGCGGCGCCGTCATTCTGGATGAGCCCTTTACCGGTTTAGATACCGCTGCGCGCGACGCATGCGCCGAAGCTGTGCTCGACCTGCTCGACGGCCGCATGCTCCTGCTTGCCACGCACGATGTCGCCGACGCTCAGGCCCTCGATATCTCGGACATCATCACGCTCTAAATACTTACTCAGCAACAAAATGATTCGTTTTCCTCCGTCCCCATGGGGTCGGGTGTGGTATTCTATCTGCGGGGTAATACTTAGGATTACCAAGTAATACCAACGCCGCAGAAACAAACTCCGGATGCGGGCCAATCGGGTTGCCTTCACAGCCCGTCGCCCAGCCGCGTGGCCCGCATCTATCCGCACTACCGTCGTTTCAAAAAGGAAGCGCCATGGCAGAACACATGACCCCCGTAGTCGCGAAGGTCTTGCCTGAGGAGAAGGCAGCCTTCGCGGCGGCAACCCAGCTCGTGGGCACCACGCCGTCCAACGCCATCCGCATGTTTATCGCCGCGTTCAATCGCTGCGGCACCTTCCCGTTCGACATCTCGCCCAACGGGGCTTTTGGCATTGCGCCCGATTCTCATCAATAAGTGATCCGTTTTCCTCCGTCCCCATGGGATCAGCTCTCTGCCGAGTTGTGGTAGAACTGGGGAACGGTTTTGAGGAGGTTGGCATGCTCAATGCGATGATTTGGGCGCTTGCCTGTTTTGGCGTCGTCGCTGCCGATATAGCCCTGAGCGCGGCTCTGTTTTCAGTTCTCGATGCCGTGTCGGTGCTGACGGGCTATCCGATCGACAATCTCGATATCCAATGGTTCCAGGCTGCTGCTCAGACGGCGTCGTTTTTGATGGCGCTGCTGTGGTGGCGTTATCTGTGGCCGCGCTCGTTTGTGGCGCGCTGGCAGGGCGAGCGCCCGCTTGGCGGGGGAGCGCGTGGGGCGTGGAAACGCATCGCCTGCGTTATCGTGATCGGTCTTGCCCTGCAGGTGGTCGTTGGCTACGTGACCGACGCTGTGCTGTCGCTGTTGCCCGAGGCGGCGGCCGACTACAGCGAGCTTGTCGAGGAAACAGGCATGGGCGACACTAGCTATCTCGACGTTCTGACTACGGTACTCGGCGCCCCATTTTGTGAAGAGCTGCTGGTGCGCGGCATTATTTTCGAGTTTTCGCTCCGAGCGTTTAATCCGCAGTGCCGCCCACTTTGGAAGCGCCGGCGTCGTGCGAGCGCGCAGGACGGCGCCATGGTGCCCTGGGCGGCCCCAAGCACGTGGGGTATCGCAGCGGCGATTGTACTGCAGGCGGCAATCTTCGGTTTTATGCACATGAATTGGGTGCAGGGTTGCTACGCGGGTGCCGCTGGCCTCATCTTTGGTTGGGTGCTCGTGACGACCGGAAAGCTCCGCTACACGATCCTGCTGCACTTTGCATTTAACGCCGGGTCGTACCTCATGGGCCTGCTGTGGTTTGTGAACACACCGCTCGACGTGGTGGTCACGGTTGGCATCGCCGGCTTTGTGCTGGTAGAGTCGATGCGCTCGCTGCTACGATTGTGCATTCCCGTGTCGCGCGAAGCTGATCGGTCTGAGTAATAGCGCCTTTAACTAGACCGATGCGTCCTGAACGCACCTGGCGTTTCGCCGAATGTTTCTTTAAATTTTGAGTAAAAGAATGACATGTTGGATATGCCGACTTTTCGGGCTACATACTGCACGCTGCGCTCGGTGTTATTGAGAAGATATGCCGCCTCTGTGAGCTGCTGGTTGAGCTTGATTTGCGAAAACGTTTTGCCGGTTTTTTGCTTGATCAAGCTGCTGAGATAGCTGGTGCTATAACCCGTATCGCTCGCAATGCTTTCGAGCGTGCAGTCGCCGTAACTTCGCTCAATATGATTCAGAATCGACACGATGCGTTCGTCCGACATGATCGCCTGGTTATCAGTTGCGGAGCGTCGGTACAGTCCTCGTATGAGAACAAGGAATAGGCTGACGGCGAGGTGCCTCATGAGTTCATTGGAGTAGGCATCTTTAAAGTGATATTCGATAAAGAGCATCTCGATGAGGCGTCGCGCATGTCGGGCGTATTCCTCTGGAAGAATGAGATATTTGCGAGCCTCACGGTTTTTGGACACAAAATCAAATAGGAGATTCGTTAATGGTGACGCGCCGGGTAGCTGGCTCAGGAACACCGAATCGAACATTTCCTTTTTGAAGACGATTGAAATGACGATATCGTGCTCGCCCTTAACGTATGGAACGCTTCTGACTACGCCGGTGTTGCAAATGAGCACATCACCCTTTTTAAGGAGCAGTGACCGTCCGTTGACGACAAACGTGCAGACGCCGTCGTACACGTAGTTAAGCTCCATATCCCGATTGATATGAGGAGGAATGTCGGTAAAGCGTGACTCCTTGATAAGGCCCACGGGGTTTTCGTCGAGGGTTTCTTTCCAATCAAACAGATAGACCTCTTCGCCGTTAATGGTTGTGGTTTCCACCCTGTTATATCGCGGGCTGGGCTCTCCCGGATGCGTACGATGCCACTCTTCGGTCTCGGTATGCGTATAGAGCAACTGTTTGAGATTCGAATCCATGGGGTGCTCCAGCGGTGAACGGTAGAATCGATGCCTTGAACGGTATTATATCTAAAAAAATGTTATAAACCCAAGCTTTCTATGTGATATCTTATGCATCTTGTTCTTCCTAGTATTGGGTTATCCGCTGGAGCATCCGATCAAGGAGGGCAAATGGGTAAGTTAAAACATGGATTTGACTCCGACTTTTTATGGGGCGGAGCCATATCGTGCTCGCAGGCTGATGGCGCCTGGAATGAGGGCGGAAAGGGAAAGTCGACGCAGGATTGTCGATGGCTGGATGGCACCTGGACTCATGACCAGATCGAGGACAAGCATCAAAACAACCCCTTCTGCCATGACGAGCTAATGAACGCTCTCGCAGATGATGGCGTTGAGTTCTACCCGTTTAGGCGTGGCAACGACTTCTATCATCACTATCGTGAGGACATCGCGCTTTTTGCGGAGATGGGTCTCAAGCTGTTCCGCACCTCTATTTGCTGGAGCCGAATCTATCCTAACGGAGATGACCTTGAGCCTAACCGCGAAGGCATCGAGTGGTATCGAAGCATGCTGGGTGAGTGCAAAAAGCACGGCATTAAGACCTTCGTCACCATGCTTCACTATGACATCCCGGTAAATCTTGTTACCACATATGGAGGATGGAAGAATCGCAAGACGATTGATTTCTTCGCCCGCTATGTCGAGACAATCGTTACGGAATTGGGCGATCTGGTCGATTTCTGGCTGCCTTTTAACGAGTTCAATGCAGCGCGTTTTTCGCCTTGGGACGGGGTCTGTCTGGTCAAAGACGAAGAGGGAGAGAACTTCGATCGAGCCATCTTCCAGTGCCTGCACCACGAGTTCGTTGCCAATGCGCGTGCCGTCGAGATTGTCCATCGTCTTTCGCCCGATACTCCCGTTGGCGGCATGATCGCTCGATTCTGTACGTATCCTGCCACCTGCCGTCCCGAAGATAACATGCAGGCTATTCACGACGACCAGTATTCCAACTGGTTCTATACGGACGTGATGGCTCGTGGAAAATACCCCGCTTATATGAATCGCTATTTCGATGCGTGCGATATCGAGATTCAAATGGAGCCGGGCGATGAAGAGCTTATCGCCCGCAACACGGTCGACTTCCTGGCCTTCTCGTACTACTTTTCCCAGGTATCCACCTGCGATCAGGGATGGGAGAAGACTGCGGGAAATCTGGTCATGGCAAACAAGAACCCTTATCTCGAGACGAGTGAGTGGGGCTGGCAGCTCGATCCCATTGGCCTGAGGGTTACCCTTAACCAGATGTATGACCGCTATGGGCTGCCCCTGTATATCGCCGAGAATGGCCTCGGTACATCTGATGTAGTCGAGGAGGATGGCAGCATCCACGACGAGTATCGAATCGATTATTTGCGCCAGCACATAAAGTGCCTTAAAGAGGCAGTGATCGATGGCGTTGACGTGCGCGGATATATGATCTGGGGATTCATTGACCTTGTTGCCTGCGGTCCTCTTACGATGGACAAGCGATACGGGCTTATCTATGTCGATCTGGATAATTGCGGCAACGGCACTGCGGAGCGCTTGCGTAAAGACTCTTTCTATTGGTACCAGAAATGTATCGCCACTAATGGCGAGGATCTTGGATAGGAGTGATTGTTGTGGCAGACAAGAAGGAACTAGCCGCTCGTGTCCTCGAGCTCGTGGGCGGCGCCGATAACGTTGTTATGGCAACGCACTGCATTACAAGGCTCAGATTCAACCTGAAGGACGATAGCAAGGCAGACCTGGAGGCCCTTAAGACGCTTGACGGCGCCTTGGGCGCGCAAGTTAAAGACGGGCAGTGGCAGGTTATCATCGGCGCCAGCGTGGGGTCGGTATATGACGAATTGGAGCCCATGCTGGGCGACAGGATGGGTGGCGAGGTCTCCGCCGACGCCGAGCAGCCTGAGCTCCAAAAAGGTTCGGCTCGCGTATTCGATATCATCACCGGCATCTTCTCCGCTATCATTCCCGCACTGGTGGCGGGAGGCATCGTAAAGGGCATCCTGGCTGCTATCGCGGCTTTTGGAATCGACACGGGTGCCGGCGACTTTGCGATATTCAATATGATTTCGGATATCCCGTTCTACTTCTTGCCGTTTTTGCTGGCAATGTCTACGGCTGATAAGTTCCGAGTCAACCGCTCGCTTGCGCTTTGTGTTGCCGGATCGCTGATGTACCCGACCATTGTCAACGCTGTCGGTACGGGCGAGACGCCTCTTGCGTTGTTCGGTTTTACGGTGCCGATTTTTAGCTACGCCGATTCCGTGTTTCCGGTCATCTTTGGCGTCATTGGCTTGTCTTTTGTATATCGCGCAATCGACAAAGTCGTGCCGGATCTTTTTAAGCTCGTTGTCGTTCCGGCGCTCTCCCTTGCTATCGTGATTCCCGTTAACCTGTTTGTGCTCGCTCCGATTGGTGCCTGGTGCGGTCTTGGTCTTGCCAACGGTATCGTTTGGCTATTCTCGACGTTAGGCCCCGTTGCCGGTTTTCTGCTGGGCTTCTTTATGCCGCTTATCGTGCTCTTCGGCATGCACCAGTCAACGAGCCCTATCCAGATTTCCAATATCGCAACGCTTGGGTATGACTATCTGCTCCCGATCTCTTTCTGCCATAACCTCGCCGAAAGCGGTGCGTCTTTTGGTGCAGCCCTGCGCATGACCGACGAAAAGCTCAAGTCCGCTGCAATGACGTGCGCCTTCTCAGCATTTATGGGAATTTCCGAGCCCGCCTTGTTTACCGTTCAGGTTCCTAACAGGACTCCGCTTATCGCTGCGATGATCGCGGATGGCATTGGCGGTGCGCTTACCGTTGTTCTGGGCGCAAAGTGCTTCGGCTTTGTTATGCCCGGCATTACCTCGTTGCCCGTTTATGCCGATCCAAGCGGCAATCCCATGAACCTGATCATGATTGTCGTCTGCATCGCTTTGACTTGGGTTATCTCTGCGGCGCTTTCGTTTGCGCTCTATGGTCGTTTCGACAAAAAGTAACGACGTTTTGAGATAGACAATATTAATCGGCC
>OLRF01000616.1_pt1 | contig 43687 bp, 33 predicted proteins | sample 1672061 | NCBI WGS metagenome assembly OLRF01 (sample SAMEA3136641, study PRJEB25190) | human gut metagenome | reverse complement strand
CTGACCTCTTTGCCAAGGCCGCCCCTATTAGGGGCGGTGGCATCCCGAAGGGATGGCGGTGGGGTTTTCCATCTCCCCCGAAAACTTTTTTCAAAAAATCTCGAAAAAAAGTGAAAGGAATCTGCGTTTCATGTATTATAGAGAGTGAAACTGCGAATACACAACACAAAACTGCGCGATATATCAATGCGGCGGGGCGTGCGGATAAGTTAGACTGTTCTACTCCCCACAATGATATCACGACGGTTCATAACTTGCTGTATATCGCAGAATATTTTGTCTGAAAAGGGGAAGGGAAAATAAAATTTCACTATTGAAAATACTGGATATACATGCTATAATTACGATAATGGGTTTGTCTGGTAAAAATAACCTGCCAAGGGAAAGAAAAACGACAAAAGTTGGATATCTTTTCCTCCGGTTTTGCCAAAAATACTATGATGCAGGGAGGGCTCCACTGTGCGGAAAAATCATCACGGAAAAAAAGATAGGCTGGTGAAGCGTGTTTTTGCGCTTTGTCTGGCGCTTGCGGTCATCTGCACCTGCCTTGTGCCGGTGTTTGCAACGGAGGGTCTGATCGATCCTCAGGTCAATCAAGAGGCCTCCCGGCCCGTAGATGACGGCGAGGCATCCTATCCTGACGACGGATTTGCCGGTTTCGGCGAGGAGGAAGCTACCCGGCCTGTAGACGGCGGCGAAGCTGCCGGTTTTGGCGAGGACGAAGTTGCCACCCGGCCTGTGGAAGGCGGCGAGGACAACCTCGACGGCGGCCCCAACGTTAAGGAAACAGAGTGGGGTACCGTCATTGAGTACGACACCAGCACCAGCACCAGTACCGACCCCAGCTCCAGCACCGAGACCCAGTGGTCCGGCGAGGACGACGTGGTGGAAAAGCCTGATGACAAAGTGGTCGTTTCCGGCGACGAGATCAAAAAGCTGCAGGATATGGTGGTCTACCGCTTCTGGCTGAAGGAGCTGAACACCCTTGACCTGCAGGACATTACCGCTCAGGCACAGATCAACAATATGACGGAGAGCGAGTATCTGGCCCGGAACGGTGAGGTTCTGTGGAACCTGTACTTTATTCAGGCTGTGCCCCGGGCAGAGACCATTGCGGATTACAGCAGCTACATCGAGAACCCCTCCTCCAACCGGGACCCCAAGGGCGAACTGCGGCTGTTTGACTACTGGTACACGCTGGACGAGTTTGGCAACCGGGTGCGCCTGAACCTCACCGACCCCACCAGCAACATTCTGGACGACAAGACCACCACCGTGAACGTCTACGCCGCATGGAAGGACGGTACCGTGGGCTCCGATGAGGAAGAGGACGTGGATCACGAGGATCTGGTGGACAAGAACCCTGTGCCTGTGGATCTGACTGCCAAGGCCGCTGCTTCCTACGAGGACGAGGACGGCAACACGAAAACCACAACCCTGCCGGTGAAGGTGGAAAATCTGCCCTCTGCCGCCCATAGCCTCAGCGTCATCCACATGGGCGATGACGATATGGAGAGCTTCTATAAGAGCCACGAGAACAGCTTTGGGGAAATGATGCCCATTCTGGGCCTGAAGATCTCCCCCAAGAACGCCAAGGGCGAAACGGTGCAGCCTGCCAAGGGTGAAAAGGCCACCGTTACTGTCTCCGGGCTGGAAAAACTGCCGGAAATTGCGGCAATGGAAGAAGTGGGAGCGCTCACTGCCGATGCACTGAAGGTGCTCCACCAGAAAGACGACAATACCGTGGAAAAACTGGATGTTGTCAGCTATGAGAATGGCACCCTGACCTTTGAGACTACCAGCTTCAGCCCCTTTGTGATTGCGCTGGAATATCCGGATCAGGGAAGTGAAGACTTCGATGATGACGGCATTGAGATCGTCAGCATTGAGATCGATGGCGTTGAGTACCCGAATGTGAATGATGGAATTGCTACGATCAGCAGTATCGACAACATTCAGGGCGATACAAAAGTTCCGGTTGGTGCAACGATTACACTGCGGGCCAAAAACGGAAAAACAAACTACAATCACACATGGAAACTTAATGCTGACAAGACTACTGGTAATGCGGTATTTATAAACAGTAAAAATAAAGAAGTTAGTCAGATAAAAGGTACAGGAGATACCTTCAAAACAGTACGGATAAAGGTTACGCAAGAGGGCAAAGTGACGGTTGCTCACCGTTATGGTGACCCTAAGGCAAAAGATCCGGAAGGTAACGGCGATGAGCTGGAGATTACAGTTGTAAAGGCTAGCAAGAACAACCAGTATAACCTGTATGTATATACACAAATTCCGGGTTATTCGGATACCAGCTATGAGGATGCGAAACAGCACAACAGCGTCTGGAATGGTATGGCCATTGGTACGATTGCTATAGATCAGCCTGCAAGCAAAAAAAATGGAATTATTTATGGAAGTTCTGATATTGCTGCTAAGCTTGGAACCGAAATTGTTGTAGATTCGGCACAGTTCCCTGTGATTCCCATCAAGCAAGAAGATGGAACGTATAAGGATTACTATTATCAGACGGATCCACGCAGACCGAAAGATGCACCTTATTACACGATTGAGTGGTATCGGGTAGTGGTATCTGATGGCGCAGATACCGGCAAAAATGGTGCAGACGGCGACTGGGGGGGTGATGAAACTCTAAAGAGTAAGTATACAAGCGGCGATTATGCATCTCCGATTAAACCTGTATATGGAAATCAGTACCATCTGGATGGCGTTCTTCAGTTCCACGATGAAGTGCATATCAATGTGAGCTACAAGGTTCAGGATGCAGGAAAAACGGGTTTTGACCTACAGGCGGATTACTCGGCGGTTTACAAGACAGAAAAGGATAAAGCTATTTCGCTGAAGAATGCACGCCGTCCGGATAAGGATAGCCTGAATGGAAGTGTGTGGGTAACAACTCCTTTGTATCAGGCAAAAAAGAAGGTGGGAAGGATAACCTACCAATTTGACGGATGGTATACAAACGAGGCTTGTACCGGAAATAAATTTGATTTTGAGAAAGGTACAATTACGAAGGATACTATATTCTACGCAAAGTATGTACCCATTTCCGAAGAGACCGATGTAACAATCACCAAGCAGGTGACGGGTTTGTTGGGAGATACAAACAAAGAGTTTGAGTTCTCTGCAACTGTTACAAATGATGGTGAGAACATTACGAGCCAGATTGATGCCGTGGATGAAAACGGTAGCAATGTTAATCTGAGTAACTTCAAACTAAAGCATAACCAGAAAATCACCTTGAAAGATGTACCTGTTGGTGCAACCGTTACGGTTACGGAAATTGCGCCCGGAGCGCATTATAAAGTGACGGCAACCGGATATACTGGTGAGCAGGACGGTGGTAACAACGTATCCTTTACCTACATTACTGTAAAGAGTGCAGATGCAGTTGAAACAGCAAGTGAGACGGGTACGGAAACTGCTATGGCAGTTATGACGGCTGTGGAAGCGGACGACATTGTTGTCACCAACCATGCAACCCTCAAGCCCGACACCGGTGTCCTCCTCGACACCCTGCCTTACATCGTCATCCTTGCTGTGGTGGCTGGCGGCGTGGCCCTGCTGATGCTGCGCAAGCACCGTAAGGAAGATGACTAAAGGGGGCTGACCGCATGGCGAAGAAGAAAGCGCCCCAGCGGCTGGCCGGTGCAGAGGAAAGCTGTATCAGCCCGGAGCAGGAAGCGATCATCCAGTGGTTCCGGACGGTGAAATTCCGCAAGAACCTGCTGGGCGGCGTGGACGAAGCGGCAATGTGGAAGAAGCTGGAAGAGCTTTACGCCCTGTACGAAGCCGCTATCCGCGCCGAGCGCACCCGCTATAATGTGCTCTTGGAGCAGCAGACCGGAAGCCTGCCCTTAGATACCGCCAAAGTTGACAGTTTTGCCAAGGGCTCCCCTACTAGGGGAGCTGGCACGGCGACAGCCGTGACTGAGAGGTTTAACCCGGAATCTGACAGCTCTGACCCCCAAAAGGAGGCGCATTCCGATGCACCCGCTGGACAATGAAGCCCTGAAACTGGGGGCAAAGGCGGTGCGCCGCCGCAGGCTGGACGCTGAGAACCGGCAGGATTTTATCAGCCTGCTGGGCCGCGTTGTGGTGATCCTGCTGTGCGCGTGGGTGCTGTTCACGCAAGTGTTCCTGCTCACGCAGGCCAAGGGCAGCAGTATGTTCCCCGCGGTAAAGGATGGCGACCTGCTCATCTGCTACCGCCTGCAAAAAACCTACGCAAAAAACGACGTTGTGGTCTACACCCAGGGCGGCAAGCTCCGGGTGGGCCGCATCCTTGGGCGCGAGGGCGACCTTGTGGCTCTGGACGACAGCGGCACCCTTGTGGTGAACGGCGCGGTGCAGAGCGGCGAGATCCTCTACCCCACCTACGCAAAAGACGCGCTGGAGTACCCCTACACGGTGCCGGAAGGCTGCGTTTTTGTGCTGGGCGATTACCGCACACAATCCGAGGACAGCCGGGACTTTGGCCCGGTTCCGCTGGAGGATGTGCAAGCAAAAGTAATTACACTACTGCGGCGACGCAGTCTGTAATACCACGGAGGCCGGAAGAAGCTGCCGGCATCCTGCCTGTGAACCGCGGAGTTTGGGCCGTGGCACAGGAGTACGAACTATTTCTTACTAGGGAGGAATAACAATGAAACTGAAGAAATTCTTCGCGGGCGTTCTGGCTGCCGCCATGATGCTCACCGTCGGCGCAACCGCAGCGTTTGCGACGGCACCGGAATACACCACAACTCCAGATAACGTAGATCTGGGCATTATGAAGAACTATAAGGTAGAAAAGGGCACTGCACCGAAAGAAGATTTTACCTTTAGTGTCACCTATAAGGCTGACAAGAGTAAGCCTTATGGTACTTACACTCAGCCTGAAGCAAGCAAGTCCAAGACTGCTTCTTTCGATAGCAATATGGATGCCAAGGCAGATGCTTATCAGGCATCTCTGGGCATTAAGATTTCTGATTTTGAACTGCCCGCTGGCCCCGGTAAGTATTGCTTTGAAATCAAAGAAGATGTCCCGGCTAATAAGACCCCGGGTGTCACTTATGATGAAACCACTCGTTACCTTGTGATTACTGTTGCAAACAACAATGACCTTACTGGCTATGTGTACTATGCACAGCTGTACGATAGCAGTTACTCTCCTGCAGCTAGCATCAAGGATAAAGCTACCGGTACTAAGGTCCCTGGTGACAATGCATTTACCAACACTTACACTGCTAACAACGTTGTGATCAGCAAGGATATCAAGGGTAGTCTGAGCGATCTGGCTGCTAAGTTTAACTTCACGGTTAAGCTGAGTTACGCTAATGGCAAGACTGCAGGTCAGTATGTTGGCGCTAAGGTTACTGAGTATGATGGCGAAACTCAGAATGTTAAGGATCACGTCTGGGCTATCGATAACACTACTGAGCACAGCATTTCTCTGGGCCGTAATCAGAGCATCACGCTTACGAACCTGCCTGAAGGCGTTACCGTGACCGTTGTGGAAACTGACGGCGGCGAGTATACTGTGACCAAGAGTGATGATACAACTGGTACGCTGGAGAACAGCACCATTACCGCTACTATTACCGGAACAGACGGTAAAATTGGTTTCATCAACACCAAGGAAGGCACCCCCGACATGGGCGTTGTGCTGGACAATGCACCTTACATTGCAATGCTGGCCATCGTTGCCATTGGTGGTGTGGCCCTGATGCTGAATAAGCGCCGCCGCGACGAGGAGTAATTGCTCGCGGTAGATTAAACCCCACCGTCATCCCTTGCGGGATGCCACCGCCCCTAGTAGGGGCGGCCTTGGCAAAACCGTGAAGCTTTGCGCCATGCCAAGGGCCCCCCTATTAGCGGGGGCTGGCACGCGAAGCGTGACTGGGGGGTTATCCCAGCACAAACCTAACGAATAACCACTTATTTGAATTTGCTTAACCGGAGGTGGGCTGTATCAACTGGCAGAGAAAAGCGTTGAGGGCAGCCGACTTTCTGGTGAGCGCGGTGGTCGTGCTGTTCCTGGTGGTCGCCGGGGCGTATTCAGCCTATGCCCTGTGGGACAACTCGCAGGTGTACGCCGCCGCAGACAATGTTCAGGCAGAGCTTTTGCAGTTCAAGCCCAAGGCGGGCGCGGATAACAGCGCAAGCTTTGAGGAGCTGCTGGGCATCAACCCGGATGTCTGCGCGTGGGTCACACTGGACAACACCGCCATCGACTACCCTGTGGTACAGGGCGAGGACAACTTTACCTATGTGAACACCGATGTCTACGGTGATTTCTCGCTGGCAGGCAGCATCTTTCTGGATGTGAACTGCGACAAGAACTTCACCGACCCTTACTCTCTGCTGTATGGTCACCACATGGAAGAGAGCAAGATGTTCGGTGATCTGGATCTCTACAAGGACGCAGAGTTCTTTGCAGAGAACACCACCGGTGAGCTGATCCTGCCCGACCGCACCTATGATCTTAAAACCTTTGCATGTCTGCTGGTCCCTTCGTCTGAGAGCGCGATCTTCCAGCCCCAGCGCTGGGACAGCGACCTGCAGGGGTTGTACACCTTTGCGCAGGAGAACGCCCTGAACCTGAACACCGAAACGCTGGCCGCCATGAAAGCGGCGGGCGATGACGCTCAGGTGCTGGCGCTGTCCACCTGTTCAACGGAGTTTACCGATGCACGCACCATTCTTCTGGCGTGGATGATCCCGTCCGCGTCGGATTCATAAAGGAGAGGATGAAATGAGGTTCCGTAAAATCGCGGCAGCACTCCTGACGCTTGCGTTGGGGTTCTGCCTGTGTCAGCCGGCGGCATTTGCGGCCACCGCGGCTGACCAGCATACACAGCTGCAGGAGCTTCCGGTTTCCATTCAGTCCACGGGGGAAACACCTCTCCCAAAGGAAACACTGACTGTGGAACTTGAGGCTGTGGACAATGCGCCCCTGCCCGAGGTGACCACTCTGGAGATCACCGACGGCGAGACCGGCAGCTTTGGCCCCATCAACTACACCAAGCCCGGCTATTACGTTTACACCGTGCGCCAGCGCGCCGGTGTCAACACCCGCGGCACCTACGATGAAACCGTGTACTATCTGCGCGTTTCCGTGGTGTGGGACAACGACAAGCTGGTGGCCCGGATGGCCGTGCACACACAGGCCGACCTGATGGACGAAAAGGTGAGCAGCATCACCTTCAACAACAGCTACAAGGCCATCGAGACCCCGTACTACCCGGACCCGTATGACCCTGATCCCGTCACCCCGCCCACCCCTTCCACGCCGGAGAACCCGGCCCCGGCAGATGCCCGCCCGACCGTGACTGAAACCACCACCCCTAGTGCACCGGTGCCCACCGCCCCGGCCAGCGTGGTGGCGGATGCCCGCCCGGCCGAAGGCCCCAAACTGATCCAGACCGGTCAGCTGAACTGGCCCATACCTGTTCTGACGGCAAGCGGTCTGGTGCTGGTGGCCGTGGGTGCCTACCTGATGGAGCGCAGCAAGAAACGTGAAAAGAATGCGTAAAGTATCCCCCGGGCTTGTCTGCATCGTGCTGGGTGTGGTGCTCCTGCTGGCGGCGGGCGGCCTGTACGCCTACAACCGCTGCGAGGATGCCCACGCCGGTGCCGAAGCTCAGACCGTGGTGGCCGACCTTCAGCAGAAGGTGGAGACCCCGGAACCGAAGGCAGAGAGCGGCCCCTTGGACCCCGAGCTCCCGGTGGTGGAGATCGACGGCAACGAATATGTGGGTGAAATCTCCATCCCTGCCATCGGCATTGACCTGCCGGTGATGAGCGAGTGGAGCTACCCCCGCCTGAAGATCGCCCCCTGCCGCCAGTTCGGCTCTTCCCGCACCGATGATCTGGTCATTGCGGCGCACAACTACGAGAGCCATTTCGGCAAGCTGACCTCCCTCACAGCGGGGGACAGCGTCACCTTCACCGATATGGACGGCATCGTGAATGAGTACGTCGTGAATAAGGTCGAAGTGCTTGACCCCCACAGTGTGGAGGAAGTGGAACACAGCGGCTACGCCCTGGTGCTGTACACCTGCACCTATGGCGGCAAGACCCGTGTCACCGTCTTCTGTGATCGTGCATCGTAAAAATCAAGGCTGAAAAACAAAAAGAAGCCCCGACATTCGTCGGGGCTTCTTTTTTACTATGTGGGAACTCCCTCCGTCATTGCTGACGCAATGCCACCTCCCTCTCAGAGAGAGGCTTTTCGCTGCCGTAAGGCTCCCTCCTAGAGGGAGCTGTCGCCGGAGGCGACTGAGGGAGTTACTGTTTTTTCCACCGCCGCATTACGCCCATGCCCAACGCATAGGGGCCGGTGTGCACGGCAATGGTGCAGCCGATCTGCAGCAGGACCACATTGCATTCGCAGGTGGGGTACTTGGCGCGCAGGGCGGCGCGGGTCTGCATCCAGAGCCGCTTGCCCTCGTCGGCATCGTAGCCGTAGCCCACCGTGATGCAGTAGTCATCGGGTGTGCCGTTGTGTTCGGCCAGATAGGTCATCAGCAGGTCAAGGGCCTTCTCAAAGCTCTTCTGGCGGCCACGGGCCACGCCAGCGGAGAAGATCTCGCCCTCCTTGAACAGGATCATGGGCTTGATGCCCAGAATGTTGGCGGCACGGCCCGTGACTTTGCCGATGCGCCCGCCCTTGATGAGGTAGTCCAGGTTGCCCACCGTGAAGAAGATCTGGTTGGTGATCTTTTCCGCTTCCAGCCAGGTCACGGCTTCGTCCAGCGTACAGCCTGCATCCCGCATGGCCACCGCGTTTTCCACCACGATGGATTCGGTCACGGTGGCGGCGGTGCTGTCAATGACCTCGATCTTAGCATCGGGGAAATCCTCCAGCACCAGCTCCCGGGCATTGCGGGCACTGCCCACGCAGCCGCTCATCTTGCTGGTAAAGCAGATGCAGAGCACCGGGCGGCCCGCCTCGGCATGGGCCCGGAAGGCGGTCTCAAAATCCTCCAGAGAAGGCAGGCTGGTCTTGGGGTAGGCCGCAGGGTTATCTACCATGAACTGGTAGAAATCGCGCACGGCGATCTCCTTGCCTTCCTTGCGGTAGTGCTCACCATCCAGCGAGACATAGAAGGGGATGATCTCAATATTCAGCGTTGCGGCCGTCTCAGGGGTCAGGTCACAGGCGCTGTCCGTGATGATATCAAACATAGTCACGTTTCCTTTTCAATGCGGCGGGTTCTGTGGCGCGGATCAGACGTTGTGGTGGATGTAGGCCTCACGCTCGGCACCCACGGAGATGTAGGTGATCTTGCAGCCAATAGCCTTTTCCAGATACTCAACGTAATCGCGGGCTTCCTGGGGCAGATCCTCCCACTTGCGGGCGGCAGTGATATCGCAGTGCCAGCCGGGCAGATACTCCACCACGGGCTGTGCGGTGTCCAGAGCCTCGCCCATGGGGAAGCGCTTGGTGATGGTGCCATCGGTCAACTTGTAGCCGGTGACCATGGGGATCTTCTCCATGTAGTCCAGCACGTCCAGCAGGGTCAGGGCAACCTCATCGCAGCCCTGGCAGAACACGCCGTAGTGGCTTGCCACCAGGTCGATGGGGCCAACGCGGCGGGGACGGCCGGTGGCTGCACCGTACTCGTGGCCAGCCTCACGCAGGGCGTGCTTCTCTTCCTCGGTCATGGCCAGCTCAGTGACAAAGGGGCCGTCGCCCACGCAGGAGGAGTAAGCCTTCATCACGCCGATGCTGTTGGTCAGCTTATGGCCCGGGATGCCTGCGCCGATGGGAGCGTAAGCGCCGATGACGTTGGAGGAGGTGGTGTAGGGGTAGATGCCGAAGTCGATGTCGCGCAGAGCGCCCAGCTGGGCCTCGAACAGGACCTTCTTCCCGGCGGCATCCGCATCGGCCAGGTACTGGCCCACATCGCAGATGTAATCCTTGAAGATGGCGGCATACTTCTCCAGCCATGCCCACATCTCGTCCACGCTGATGGGGGCGGAGTGGTAGCTGCCCTCCATCACCAGGTTCTTGGAATCCACCATGGTCACCAGGCGCTTTTTCACGCTGTCGTCCAGGTGGAGCAGGTCGCCCATGCGCAGGGTCTTCTTCATGTACTTGTCACCGTAAGTGTAGGCGATGCCGCGCTTGGTGGAGCCGAACTGTGCGCCGGTCTTGGCCAGGCGGGCCTCTTCCAGGCCGTCCTGATCGACATGGTAGGGCATGGTGATGGTGGCCCGGTCAGAGATCTTCAGGTTATCGGGGGTGATGGAAATGCCATGCTCCCGCAGATTGTTGATCTCGCCGTCCAGATGATGCGGGTCGATGACCATACCGTTGCCCATCACGCAGACAACGTTGGGGCGCAGGATGCCGGAGGGCAGCAGGTTCAGCACGAACTTGCCGCGCTCGTTTTTAACGGTATGGCCTGCGTTGTTGCCGCCCTGATACCGTGCAACGATGTCATACTCCTGGCTGATCAGGTCGACCATGCGGCCCTTGCCCTCATCGCCCCAGTTGATACCCGTAATTGCAGTAAGCATAATAAATGACCTCTTTATCATTTTTTCAAAAGACAGCCTTTTCCGTGCACCTTGCCCGGGATACGCCACCTTGGGAATCTGTACCGCCCGCGGAAATGTCCGCAACAATACAAATATAGTATAGCACGAAACGCGGAACAAAAAAAGAGGGAAGAAATACTTTTCTCTCAATTATCCGCCAGGCGCTCCTCTTCGTGATGCTGCTTTAGTTCTTCTTCCCCAGCTTGTGCACAGTGCCATCCGGCTCTTTGATCGAGGTGTTGTTCAGCTGGGCGCGCAGGCTGGCCTTTACGTCCGCAACATACTCCTGCCGCAGGGCCTGCTGCTCTGCCTTTTCGGCATCGGTCAGGCCGGTGGTCTTGCTCTTTTTTGCCAGCTCGTTGATACGGGCGATCTTCTCGTTTGTCATCGCAGTTCTCCTATTAGATAAAATGTGATATAATATGACCGGGATGCCCCTTCCGGCAGCTGCGGCTCTTTTGACGAGGCAGCAGGAGGGAGCTGTTTGAATCAAAGCAAGTATAACAAAGGATGAAACCGATGTCAAAACAGTTGAATTTTGCACAGCAGATGGACGAAGTGTTGAAAACGCTGGGGCCGCAGCGGCCAAAGCTGCTGCTCCATGCCTGCTGCGGGCCCTGTTCCAGCGCCGTGCTGGAAAAGCTGTGCCGGTATTTTGAGATCACGGTGCTTTACTATAACCCCAACACCTGGCCTGCCGAAGAATACTACCGCCGGGGCGAGGAGCTGAAAAAGTTCGTGGCGCAGGCGCACCCGCTGGGGGTCACGGTCATCGAGGACCACTACGACCCGCAGGAGTTCTATACGGCTGTGCAGGGGCTGGAAAACGAGCCGGAGCGGGGCGGGCGGTGCACCGTCTGCTACCGTTTGCGGATGCGCCGGGCGGCACAGTACGCAAAGGAGCACGGCTTTGATTGGTTCACCACCACGCTCTCCATCAGCCCCCACAAGGATGCGGCCCGCATCAATCAAATCGGGCAGGAGCTTGAAGCCGAATTCGGCATCAGGCACCTGCCCTCGGATTTCAAAAAGCAGAACGGCTACCTGCGCTCTCTCCAGCTTTCGGAGGAGTACGGGCTTTACCGTCAGGATTACTGTGGGTGTGAGTTCAGCGCAAAGGCGAGGGGGTGAACCGCTCAGCCGCCTGCTGCTTGCCTCTCCTGCCAGGAGAGGTGGCATTGCGAAGCAATGACGGAGAGGTTTACTCCTCCCGCATTCTGGACACCAGAATTGCAAAGACGATCAGTCCCACGCAGGGCACGATGTTGGTTGCCATACCAACAGCAAGACCGGCGCTTTCAGCTACCTTGCCGATGACCCAGGGCATCAGGATCGCGCCGCTGGATGCCACCGGCAGCATGATGCCCATGCTGGTCACGGTGGTCATTTTACCGGCGCTGGCCACGGCGGTGGGGTTCATACCGGCCATGGAGAAGGCAAAGGCGAACAGCAGCAGGATGGCAGGCAGCTGGCTGTGGGTCTGCATCATGGCAAAGTAGAAGGCAGTGCAGAAAACCGCCATAAACACCATGGCCTTGCGGGGCTGTTTGAGTGGGAACACAAAGGCGATGAGCAGGCGGCCGATCAGGGTGGCACCCCACATCACGGTGACGGTATAGGCCGCCAGCGTGCCTGCAATGATGCCGCTGTCCTTGAAGTAGGTGACCATCCAGCCCACAACGCTCTGCTCGGCGGCGTTCTGGCAGAACAGCAGGCCGGTGAGCAGCCAGAAGCGGGAGGAACGCAAAAAGCTCCAATCGGTGACAGCTTCTTTGGCCTTGGTACGGCCTGCCATGGGGGTGAACAGGTATACCAGCCAGAGCACCAGACCCAGCGCTGCCAGCGCCAGCACGGCCAGCGTGGTGCTGACCCTGGCCGCGGCAGAGATCAGAAAGGGGCAGAGCAGGGCACCGCAGGCGTAGCAGGCGTGCATGGTGTTCATGCCCCGGGTGCGGTCTGCAGAGTTGCCGCTGACAAGGATGGTGCAGGTGTTCAGGACACTGCCTTTGGCAATGCCTACAATGAAGAAGGCCAGCGCCAGCAGAATGGGCAGGCCGGTCAGGCCCATCAGGCCGTAGCCCACCGCATAGCCGATGGTCAGCAGCAGGACGCTGGGCTTCATGCCCATTTTTCCCACCAGCGCACCGGCCAGCAGGCCCGCCAGCAGGTTGCCGATGCTCAGCAGGCTGAGCAGGGTGCCGGTCATGCCGTAGGCAAAGCCGTATTCTTCCTGCAGCAGGCTGACCACCACACCGCTGGAAATGGTGCAGATGCCGCTGAAAAAGAAGGTGACGAAGCCCGCGTTCCGCAGGCGGGTGTTCCGTTGTTCCATAGGGTTCTCCTTGCAGTATTCGGGGGGCGCAGCGCCCGTAGTTGCTTTTATTAAAGCATATTCTGGTCAGAAAGCAAGGGCTGTTGCGCCAGCAGAAGCAAAATCAGCGCCCAGTGGAAGCGCCCTGCCGTTCGGTGGGGCGCTTCTGTATTTTATTTTGCGTCTCCTATTGACAATGATCGAATCGTGCGTTATGATATTGTACGGCATCAAACAGTTCTAAAGGAAACAATCCTGTTACAAACAATTCAAAAGGGAAACCATTATGCACGATGAAAGCAACAAACAGCCCTGCTGCATTCCTCCATGGGAGCCGCCGCAGGTCATCCCGGCACAGGTGCGCCGGGTGAACAACCTGATCTTCCGCAAGATCAACCAGTTCCACCGGGAGAACAACGTGGACAACGTGACCCCCATGCACGACTGGATCATGAGCTACCTCTACTGGCACAAGAACGACCCCGTGTACCAGCGCGATATCGAACGGGAGTTTTCCATCACACGCTCGACTGTGACGAACATCCTGCAGCTGATGGAGCGCAAGGGCTACATCGAGCGCCAGAGCGTGCCGCAGGATGCCCGGCTGAAGCGGCTGATCCTGACGGAAGAGGGAGGCCGCGTCCACGAAAAGACGATGCTCTCCCTGCACCAGACCGATGAGTTTGTGGCCGGATTGCTGACGGAAGAGGAAAACGCAGAGCTTCTGCGGTTACTGAACAAGCTGCGCAAGGGGCTGGAATGACCCCTGCAAATAAACTTCAGGAGGATTACAACAGATGATCAAAAAACTTGTGTCACATCTGGGCGAGTACAAGCGCGCCGCGATCCTGACACCGATCTTCTCTGCTCTGGAAGCCATCATGGATGTGATGCTGCCCACCATCATGGCCTTTATCATTGACCAGGGCATTGAAAAGGGCGATATGAACGCCGTTGTCAAGTACGGCCTGCTCACCTTCCTGGTGGCGGCCATTGCCCTGCTGCTGGGCGTGCTGGCCGGCAGGTTTGCTGCCACGGCATCCACCGGCTTTGCAGGCAACCTGCGCGATGCGATGTATGAGAACATCCAGCATTTCTCGTTCTCCAACATCGACAAGTACTCCACGGCTGGTCTGGTCACCCGTATGACCACCGACGTGACCAACCTGCAGAACGCGTTCCAGATGATCGAGCGCATGTGCGTGCGTGCCCCCGTCCATCTGGTTTTCGCGCTGATCATGGCCTCCATGATCAGCCGCTCGCTGACCATGGTGTTCCTGGTGGCGATCGTGTTCCTGGTGGCAGTGCTGGCAGGCATTATGGTTCCCACCTTCGGCATCTTTGATAAGGTGTTCAAGAACTACGATAACCTGAACGCCTCCGTGCAGGAGAATGTCTCGGCCATCCGCGTGGTCAAGAGCTTTGTCCGGGAGCACTTTGAGAACGAGAAGTACACCAAGGCCTGCGAGAGCCTGTACAAGCAGTTCGTCCACGCCGAGAGCCGCCTGAGCTTCAACAATCCCGCCATGCTGGTCTCTGTGTACGGCTGCAACATCGCCCTGAGCTGGTTCGGCGCACATTACGTCCTGAACGGTGCGATCACCACCGGCCAGCTGAACGCCCTGTTCGGTTACATTATGAACATCCTGATGGCCCTGATGATGCTGAGCATGGCCTTTGTGATGATCGCCATGTCCGCCGCTTCTGCCCGCCGTATCGTGGAAGTGCTGGACGAGACCACCGACCTGCCCGCCCCCAAGGCACCGGTGCAGCAGGTCAGGGATGGCGGCATCGAGTTCGAGCATGTTACCTTTAAGTATAAGCACGGCTCCGGCCAGCCTGTTCTGAACGATGTCACCTTCAGCATCCGGCCGGGCGAGACGCTGGGCATCATCGGCGGCACCGGCAGTGCAAAATCCAGCCTGGTGCAGCTGATCCCCCGCCTGTATGATGCCGAGACCGGTTCTGTCAAGGTGGGCGGCGTGGACGTTAAGGATTACAGCCTGGATGTCCTCCGCCGGGAGGTCTCCATGGTGCTGCAGAAGAACGTTCTGTTCAGCGGCACCATCCTCGACAACCTGCGCTGGGGCGATGAGAACGCCAGCGAGGAAGAGTGCATCCGGGTGGCCAAACTGGCCTGCGCCGATGAATTCATCGAGCGCTTCCCCGACAAGTACAATACCTGGATCGAGCAGGGCGGCTCCAACGTGTCCGGCGGCCAGAAGCAGCGCCTGACCATTGCCCGCGCGCTGCTGCGCAAGCCCAAGGTGCTGATCCTGGACGACAGCACCAGCGCCGTGGATACCGCCACCGATGCCAAGATCCGCAAGGCCTTCCGGGAGGAGATCCCCGGTACCACCAAGATCATCATTGCACAGCGCATCTCCTCCGTGCAGGATGCGGACCGCATCCTGGTGCTGGACAACGGCCAGATCAACGGCCTGGGCACCCACGAGGAGCTGCTCAAGACAAACAAGATCTATCAGGAAGTTTACAACAGCCAGACCCAGGGCGGCGGCGATTTTGATAAGCAGGGAGGTGAGCAGTAATGGCACAGGTGAAAGAAGTAAAGGGCCCCGGCCCCCGTAGGATGGGCGGCCCCAAGCCGAAGGTCGAGAACCCGGGCAAGCTGCTCAAGCGAATCATGGATGAGGTGTTCAAGCACTATCTGCCCCACTGCATCCTTGTGCTGGTCTGCATCATCGTCAGCGCGCTGGCAAACGTGCAGGCAAGCCTCTTCCTCAAGACCCTGATCGATGATTACATCGTCCCCATGACCAAGCAGGCCACACCGGACTTCGGCCCGCTGGCAGGCGCACTGGTGCGCATTGGCTGCATCTACGCCATCGGCGTGCTGGCCGCATGGCTCAACGCCCGTATCATGGTCAACGTGACCCAGGGCACCCTGCGCAACCTGCGCGTCCAGCTTTTCACCCACATGGAAAGCCTGCCCATCCGGTATTTTGACTCCCACCCCCACGGCGACATCATGTCGGTGTACACCAACGATGTGGACACCCTGCGCCAGATGATCAGCCAGAGCATTCCCCAGCTGGTGTCCAGCGCCATCACCATCGTGTCCGTGTTCACCAGCATGTGCCTGATGAGCTGGCAGCTCACCGTTGTCACCATGCTGATGGTGACCCTGATGCTGTTCTGCTCCAAGAAGATCACTTCCATGAGCGGTAAGTACTTTGTGGCCCAGCAGAAGGATCTGGGCAAGGTGAACGGCTACATCGAAGAGATGATGGAGGGCCAGAAGGTCGTCAAGGTGTTCACCCACGAGCAGAAGGCTCTGGATGGCTTCCGGCAGCTGAACGATAAGCTGAAGGAAAGCGCCAAGCAGGCCAACAACTACGCCAACATCATCATGCCCGTTACCGCACAGCTGGGCAATATCAGCTATGCAGTCTGTGCTCTGGCGGGCGCGGCCATGGCCGTTGGCAATGTCGGCGGCATGACCCTGGGCACCGTGATGGCCTTCCTGAGCCTGAACAAGGGCTTCAATATGCCCATCAGCCAGGTATCCATGCAGGCCAACAGCGTGATCATGGCACTGGCCGGTGCGGAGCGTATCTTCAAGATGATGGACGAGACCAGCGAGGCCGACGAGGGCTATGTCACCCTGGTCAACGTCAAGTATGGCAAGGATGACGAGCTGGTGGAGACCACCGAGCGCACCGGCATCTGGGCCTGGAAGCATCCCCACCACGACGGCACCACCACCTACCACAAGCTGGCGGGTGACATCACCTTTACCGATGTCGATTTTGGCTATGTGCCGGAAAAGACCGTTCTGCATGGGATCAACCTCTATGGCCGCCCGGGCCAGAAGATCGCCTTTGTCGGCTCCACCGGTGCCGGTAAAACGACCATCACCAACCTGATCAACCGCTTCTACGATATCGCAGACGGTAAGATCCGGTATGATGGCATCAACATCCGCAAGATCAAAAAGGACGACCTGCGCCGCTCTCTGGGCATCGTTCTGCAGGATACCCACCTGTTCACCGGCACGGTCATGGAGAACATCCGCTATGGCCGCCTGGATGCCACCGATGAGGAGTGCATTGCCGCCGCAAAGCTGGCCAATGCCGATGGCTTTGTCAAGCGTCTGCCCGATGGCTACAACACCATGCTGACCAACGACGGCGCAAACCTGTCGCAGGGGCAGCGCCAGCTGCTGGCCATTGCCCGCGCCGCGGTTGCCGATCCCCCGGTGCTGATCCTGGACGAGGCGACCTCCTCCATTGATACCCGCACCGAGGCGCTGGTGCAGCGCGGCATGGACGGCCTGATGTATGGCCGCACCAGCTTTGTCATCGCGCACCGCCTGTCCACCGTCCGCAATGCAGACTGCATCGTGGTCCTGGAGCAGGGCCGCATCATCGAGCGCGGCAGCCACGACGAGCTGATCGCCAAGAAGGGCAAGTATTACCAGCTCTACACCGGTAATCTGGCTGAAAATTAAAGAAAAATCGTAAAAAACGGAGCCGCTGTACAAAATGATGTGCAGCGGCTCCGTTTATTTTCAATTTGTTCAAATTCCTCACAAAGAAACTCCATTTTTATCCTGTACAATAAGGGTGCAGTCAGGGAGGAACAGAAAAACATCCTCCCAAGATGCCATGCAGGCAATGAAAACCGCGCATCCCCGGCGGAAACCGGGCGGCGCGGCCCCTTTAAAAAATACTGTCCCCTGCTGATGCGAGGCAATAGCCAAGGCAGCGGACAGACTACCAACCATCTCCTGACAGCCGCAAATGTTTGGGAGTTCTCATACACAGCCAGCGCCGCTTTCTCCTCCTTTCCACGGCGCTGGCTGTTTTTGTTTGGTTCCCGCCGCCATCTCAGCGGCATGGGGCTATCCGATCAGCGCGTTCAGCTCAGATTCCTTTAATCTGGGCAGAGAGGAGACGGGGAGCATCATTTTCTCCATCCGATACAAGACCAGAGCGGGGCTCTGGTCTTTTTTTGCGGCAGAAACCATAACACTGCGTGTAAAGGCGAGAATTCTGTCCTTTTTGTAGAAAAAAATCAGCTGCACATGGCTGGTGAACAGAGCAAACAGGGCTGTGCGCAGCTCCCGGGAGCCGAAGAGGAGGAGCAGGTCGCTCTCCTCTAAAAAGAGAACGTCTGCCCGGTCAAGAAACTGCAGGGCGGTCTGGCACAGGGCCTCCCGCTGCGGCCAGTAGGGCGCGGCCTGCGCCAGCCGGGGAAGATAGCAGCAGAGTGCCCCGGCATCCCGGGCGGCGGCAAGGGCTTTGAGGTGGGCCAGCCGCAGGGGGCTGTCCACCAGCCCGGCGGAGGAAAAGCAGAAGGCAGAGGAGCCCCGGAACGGGGCGGCCTCCAGCTGCTCCGGCCCAAGGGCCAGCCCGGCGGTGTGGGCACGGTAGGGCAGAGCGGTGTCTGCTCCGGTGAACACCACCGGTGTGGGGAAGGTATCCGTGAAGCAGAGCAGGGAGCAATCCACACCATCCCCGGCAAGCCGGGCCGCCAGCTTGCGGCCAAAGGGGTCGGCTCCCAGCTGGGCCAGCAGAGCCGCCTGCCCGCCCAATGCGGCGTACTGGCGGCAGAAGCCTGCGCCCCAGCCGCCGGTCTGCGCCCGGAACGTCTCCGTCAGCTCCGGAGCCGTGGCGGCGTTCAGCTCCAGCCAGATTTCGCCCAGACACAAAACGGACATGTGCACCCCTCCCTCCGCAAATAAAAATCGGGTTACAGTATACACGATTTGCCCACCGGATGCAACCGATCCGGGGCGAATCCTGACGGAATAAAAGTGCCCGCGGGCAGGAACAATCCGATTTTACAAAGACCACCTGTTTTTTACCAATGCCTGTTTTTCATTGCCCAAGGTTTACCTAAGATTTGCTTTACCATGGTTTCCCCTCTTTCTCCGAACGGGTACAATAGAACCGTTCCCAAGAAACATTGCAACAGGGCCCGGGAGGGCTCAGGATAAGAGAGGAATTATCGTATGAAAGAACATAAAATGTCCCGCCGCAACTTCCTGAAAGTGGGGGCTGTGGCATCTGCTGCCGGTCTGATGACGGCTGCCCCCGTGGCTGCAAACGCTGCTGCTCCGGCCGCTTCCACCGCAGCTGACGAGGAGAACTGCTTTGGCCTGTTCCAGAAGAAGCCCAAGTACATCTTCCTGTTCATCGGCGATGGCATGGGCACCGCCCAGATCCAGTCTGCCCGGTTCTATCAGGGCACTGTCACCAACAACGGTGCCATCACCGAGGCAGAGCTGAGCTTTACCCAGTTCCCGGAGGTGGGCAGCGTGACCACCTATGACAGCACCTCCTTCTGCCCGGACTCCGCTTCCACCGCCACCTCCATCGCTTCCGGCAAAAAGACCGAGAGCGGTGTCATCAATATGTGCCCCTGGACTCGTGATGTGCCCTATGAGACCATTGCGGAGAAGCTCCACAAGCAGAAGGGCTACAAGGTTGGCATTGTTTCCACGGTGAACATTGACCATGCCACCCCTGCTGCCTTCTATGCACACCAGAAGACCCGCAAGAACTACTATCAGATCGGCGTGGAGCTGGCAAACTCCGGCTTTGAGTATTTCGCAGGCGGCGAGTTCCAGAAGGTGAACGGCGATGGCACCGGCCCCAACAACCACGAGGTGGCTGCACAGGCCGGTTACAACGTTGTCACCACCCAGGCCGGTGCTGCTGCCCTGAAGGCCGGGGCAGGTAAGACCCTGATCATTGCCGAGAACCTGGCCGACGGCAAGGCCATGAACTACGCCATGGATGCCGCTCCGGGAGAGTGGCAGCTGACCGACTATGTCCGCAAGGGCATTGAGCTGCTGGACAACAGCAACGGCTTCTTTATGATGGTGGAGTCCGGCAAGATCGACTGGGCCTGCCACGCCAACGATGCCGCTGCCTCCATCCATGATGTGATCGAGATGCACAACGCAGTGCAGGCCGCTGTGGAGTTCTACGCCCAGCACCCCGATGACACCCTGATCCTGGTGACCGCTGACCACGAGACCGGCGGCCTGGGCATTGGCTACAAGACCACCAACTATGACACCTTCCTGACCAACCTGGCCCACCAGAAGATGTCCTACGCAAAGTTCGATTCCACCTATGTGAACAACTACGTGAAGAATCAGACTCCCTTTGAGACCGCCATGCAGGACGTGAAGGCAAACTTCGGCCTGACCCTGCCCACCGACCCCGATGCCGCCAACGCAGGCAAGCTGCTGCTGACCGACTACGAGGTGGAGAACCTGCGCACCGCTTACGAGCGCACCCTCAAGGTTGGCTCTTCCAGCCAGAGCAAGATGAGCCAGCAGGATTACGAGCTGTATGGCACCTACATCCCCTTCAGCATGGCCATCTGCCACACAATCAACCACAAGTCCGGTGTGGACCACACCACCTACGCCCACACCGGTGCCATGGTGAACCTCTACGCCCGTGGTCAGGGTGCAGACAAGTTCCGCGGCGTGTATGACAACACCGAGATCTTCCACAAGCTGGCTGAGCTGACCGATGTGCAGTAATTGACCAGACCTTTTGTACCCCAAAGCCCTCCGGGACGAGACGCACCGAAGGGCTTTTTGTGTAGGCCCGGAATTGTGCACCCCGCCAAAAATCTGCCCCGCGAATTGGGAAAGATGATGGGAGTTGTGGTTGCAATGGGCCGGAAAAAGGCATATAATAAGACCATCAACAGAGTAAGGCCATGCGCGTTAAGTGCCGCATCAACGGGGAGTTGTGCTGCGGACGAAGGTAAGACCCGCGGTGCATGGCCTGCATCCCGCTGCTGCATGGACTTGGGTGCAGACGGGGCCGTCTGCGGCCCCGTCTGGATGTGAACCGTTGAATCACGCCCTCCTTTGTGCGGTTTGTCACAGGGGAGGGCGTTTTGCATTGCCCGCCCCGCGGTTCCCGAAACAGGGGAGGACAATTGATATGAACCATTCCAGAAATTCCGTCCGCAAGCTCACCATGCTGGCCCTGCTCACTGCCATGAGCATCGTGTTTGCCCGGGTGCTGAGCATTTCCACCGGCTTTGTCCGGTTCAACCTGGGCAGCCTGCCCACCCTGCTGGCCGCTGTGCTGTTCGGGCCGGTGGAGGGCTTTGCCGTGGGTGCAGTGGCCGATATGATCGGCGGCACCCTTTCCGGCTACGCCATCAATCCGCTGATCACGCTGGGGGCGGGCTCCATCGGCCTGACGGCGGGCCTTCTCTGGCGCGCTCTGCCCAACCTGCGGCTGGGCCTGCGCACCCAGATCAGCGTGTTTGCCGGCCATGCGGTGGGCTCCATTGTCATCAACTCGCTGGCACTCCACCTCTTCTATAACTATCCGTGGAGCGTGTTGGTGACCCGCATTCCCAACGCGCTGGTCCTGGCGGCGGTGAACACCGTGCTGGTGCGCCTGCTGCTGGAAAACAAAACGATCCGAGGCATTGCACAATGAACTATGAAGAAGCGCTGAACTATATCCACGCCGTCCAGTGGGCGGGGCACAAGCCGGGCCTGACCCGCACCCGGACCCTGCTGGCCGCACTGGGAGATCCGCACAAGCAGCTGAGATTCATCCATGTGGCGGGCACCAACGGCAAGGGCAGCACGGCGGCCATGCTGGCCTCCTGCCTGCAGGCGGCGGGTTACCGGGTGGGCCTGTATACCTCGCCCTTTATCAACCGGTTCAACGAGCGCATTCAGGTAAACGGCCAACAGATCCCGGACGAGGCGCTGGTGCGGCTGGTGGAGCGTGTGAAGCCCGCTGCCGATGCCATGACCGATATCCCCACCGAGTTCGAGATCATCACGGCGTTGGGAATGCTCTGGTTCGCTGAGACGAAATGCGACATCGTGGTGCTGGAGGTGGGCCTGGGCGGCACGCTGGATTCCACCAACGTCATCGACCCGCCGGAGTGCGCGGTCATCACAGCACTGGGCATGGATCATGTGAAGGAGCTGGGCCCCACCCTGGCCGATATCGCATCGGCCAAGGCGGGCATCATCAAGCCGGGCAGTCCGGTGGTGAGCTATGGCGGTGTGCCCGAGGCCGATGCCGTCATCGCCCGTACGGCGGCAGAGCGGCACGCGCCGCTGACCGTGGTGGACCTCAGCAGGCTGACCATCGGGGACGGGGATCTGGATGCTGTCACCTTTGATTTTGACGGCCTGAATGGCATCCGCCTGCCCCTGATCGGCAGCTATCAGCCCCGGAACGCCGCCACGGCCATTACGGCCCTGCGGGTACTGCGCAGCCGGGGCTGGAACATCCCGGACAGCGCCATCCGTGCCGGTCTGGAACAGGTGCGCTGGCCGGGCCGATTCGAGCTGCTGCGGCATTCGCCCGTCTTTTTGCTGGATGGCAGCCACAACGCCCACGGAATGCGGGCCACCGTGCAGAGCTTGCGGGACCGCTTTCCGGGGCAGAAGTTCGTGTTCCTGCTCAGCATCATGGCGGATAAGGATGTGGACGAGATGCTGGCACTGCTCCTGCCGCTGGCCGGGCAGTTCGTCACCGTAGCGGCCCATACCCCCCGCGCCATGCCCGCTGAGACGTTGGCCGAACAGATCCGCGCCCGGGGCGGCAGGGCCGAGCCCGCTCCCACCATTGAAGCCGGTGTGGCCCGGGCGGTCGCCCTTGGGGGCACCGGCCCCGTGTGCGCGCTGGGTACGCTCTACTTCTCCGGCGATGTGCGGGAAGCGTTTGCAAAATTGAACCAGTAAAGAAGAGGGGCTGCGGCACACGGAAAAACCGGTGCAGCAGCCCCCTTTTTGCGGACTGGCTTACAAAAAAATGCCCCGCTGTTTTGTGATGCACAGAACAGCGGGGCAGTATCATTTATGGGGCGGGAATGTGCTCAGGAGATGCGCTTCGGCTCAGGCCTTGCCTGCGCAGCCGAACAGCTCGATCTTCTCCTTGCACTTGTCAACGATGGCCTGAGCGCCGGGAGCCAGCAGCTTGCGGGGGTCGAAGCCCTTGCCCTGCTGATCCTTGCCAGCCTCGATGTACTTGCGGGTGGCCTCAGCGAAGACCAGCTGGCACTCGGTGTTGATGTTGATCTTGGAGACGCCCAGGCTGATGGCCTTTGCGATCATCTCGTCGGGGATGCCGGTGCCGCCGTGCAGGACCAGAGGAATGTTGTTGGTAGCCTTGTGGATGCGGTCCAGAGCCTCAAAGTCCAGGCCCTTCCAGTTGGCGGGGTAAACGCCGTGGATGTTGCCGATGCCGGCAGCCAGGAAGTCGATGCCCAGATCGGTGATCTTTGCGCACTCAGCGGGGTCTGCGATCTCGCCAGCGCCCACAACGCCGTCCTCAACGCCGCCGATGGAGCCGACCTCGGCCTCGATGCTCAGGCCCTTGGAGTGTGCCAGAGCGACCAGCTCCTTGGTCTTTTCCACGTTCTCCTCGATGGAGTAGTGGCTGCCGTCGAACATGATGGAGGAGAAGCCGGCCTCAACGCAGGCCTTGCAGCCCTCGTAGGTGCCGTGGTCCAGGTGCAGGGCAACGGGAACGGTGATGCCCATGGTCTCCACCATGGAGCTGACCATGGCGGCAACGGTCTTGAAGCCGGTCATGTATTTGCCTGCACCCTCAGAGACACCCAGGATAACGGGGCTCTTCATTTCCTCGCAGGCGGTCAGGACTGCCTTGGTCCACTCCAGATTGTTGATGTTGAACTGGGGCACACCATAGTGGCCATCGCGTGCCTTGATCAGCATTTCGGTTGCATTTACCAACATTATTCATTACCTCCGCAAAATCATTTTGGGGTGAAAAAGCCGTTTTGGATACAAGATTGCGCATCCTTTAACGAACCTAAGGGTAGTATACCCCAATTACAGGATAAAATCAAGGCGGTTCCCGCGGCGTTTTCAACACAAATTCACATTGAGCATTTTGATGTTGGAGATTCTGGCAAAAACCACTGGATCTCCCTTCAAAAAATTGTCATAATTCCGACTTGAATTTTACAAAAAGTACGGCGGAAAGTTTGCGTGTCGAACCTGAGAAGTTGAAAACTCGGTGGAAACTGTGGAATTCCACCCGGAAAGTGGGCGTACAAACTTGATTTTTGAACATTTTCCACCGTGTTTTCAACATGTGGAAAAAATTGAGCCGAATTACCGATTGTATAGCCTGCTGAATGTGGAAAACTTTTGCCTTCGGCAAACATTGCGAAGAATGCCGGGGTATGCTATACTTTAGAATGTATCAGTGTCAAAATATAGTAAAACTGAAACAGAGCGAAACCATGGCGCGGCTCAAACGGCCCGCCTTGCCATAGAATGGAAGGAGAACACATCAATGGACGAACAGAAAATGCCGCGCCGCCCCCGCCGCAGCAGCACGGAGGAGCAGCCCAAGAATGAGAGCCTGGTCTACGGCAAAAACCCCGTGACCGAGCTGCTCAAGAGCGGTTCCGGCGTGGATACCGTGCTGATCGCGGAGGGCATGGCCCCCGCTGTGGCAGCTTACTATACCGCCATGGCCAAGGAGGCCGGGGCCACGGTCAAGCGGGTGCACCCCAACAAGCTGCGCCTGATGACCGGTACCGAGAGCCACCAGGGCGTGGCTGCCTTTGCCAGCGAGATCGAATATGCGACCGTGGAGGACCTGCTGAACGTTGCCAGAGAGAAGGGGGAGCCCCCTTTCCTGGTGCTGAGTGACGGCATCGAGGACCCCCACAATCTGGGCGCGGTGATGCGCTCTGCTTTGCTGTGCGGAGCCCACGGCATCGTCATCCCCAAGCGGGGCGGCGCGTCCGTGACCCCCACCGTTATTAAGTCCAGCGCCGGTGCGGCCGAGCGCCTGCCTGTGGCCCGCGTGGCCAACATCGGCGAGACCATCCGCCGCCTGAAGGATCAGGGGGTGTTCGTCTACTGCGCCGATATGGACGGTGTGCCCCTGCGCAAGAACAACCTGACCGGCCCCATCGCACTGGTGCTGGGCAGCGAGGGCAGTGGTGTATCCCAGCTGGTGAAAAAGCTCTGCGATGGTGTGGTGCGGTTGGATATGGCCGCTCAGGGCACCGGTGTGGACAGCTTCAATGTCTCGGTGGCAGCTGGCATCATCCTGTACGAGATCCAGAGCCAGCGCGCCGCAGAGTAAGAAACAGCGGCCAGACCGCCGTGACCAGAACAGGGAGGGACTAGGATGCCAAAGGATGATAAGCGCAAAGAGCTGACACAGGAAGAGATCGATGCGCAGAACGAGAAGTTCCGCACGTTTTTCAGCACCAGCGTGGCACAGGTGCCCGAAGAGATGAAGCGCCGCGATGAGGAAAAGGAGAATACCGGCAGCCTGCTGGGCAAACTCTTCCACCGCGAAAAGGACAAAGAGGAGCCAGCCGCCGCCCCGGCCGTGCAGAATGAGCTTCCGCCCACGGGTGAGATCGTGCTGGGCCATGAGGAAGAAGCCGAGGCCGGCCTGGAGCTGGCATTGGAGCCCGGAGAGCTGGAGGAAGCAGAGCCTGTGGCTCTGCCCACCGCGCCGGAAGCCCCCGCAGCGCCGAAGCCGGAACCCCGGCCCGCACCCCAGCCCGAGAAAAAGCCGGAGCCGCCCCGCCGCCGGGAACCCCTGACCCCGCAGGAGCAGCAGGAGGATGCAGAGATGGCCGAACTCAAGGCCATGCTCTATGGCACCCCCAAGCCTGCCCCGGTGGAGGAGGTGCAGGATGCCCCCGAAGAGGTGCTGGCCGTGGAGCCGGAAGCTCCCGCAGCGCCTGAGGGCCCGGCCATCCCCATGGTGTTTGCCGAGGATCAGTCGGTAAAGCAGGCAGGGCCTGCCCCGGAAGCCGCGCCAGAGGTTGAGCCGGAACCGGAAACGGCTTTCCAGTTCTTTGGCAAGGGCGCGGACGAGAACGAGCCGCAGGCCCCTACCCGCACCGAGGCCCCCAGCAAGGACGACAGCATGAGCCTGCCGCTGATGGGGCTGGAAGAGGACGAAGCACCCGCCCGGCCTGCCGCCCCGGCAGAGGAGGCCCCGGCCCAGCCCGCTGGGGAAGCGGCCCCTGCCGCGCCGGAGGCTGAGGAGAAGCCTGAAGAGGAAGCCGAGCCGGAAACGCCCGAGCAGGTGGGGGAGAAGCTCCGCCGGATGGGCGCGGAGCTGACGCTGCGGTGTGTGCTGGAGGGCATCCTAGCCGTGGTGCTGCTCCACTTTGGCCTTGTTGCCGAGGGGCTGCTGGCCCCTGTGGCCTCCCTTGACCCCGTGATCGCCCCGGCGGCGTTCTATGCCGCCAACCTTCTCTTTCTGGCCGGTGCGCTGGCTGTGGGCTGGCCTGTCCTGCGGGATGGCCTGCAGGGCCTCAAGGGCCGCCCCAGTGCAGACACCATGCCGGCGCTGGCCGCCTGCGGTGCGCTGGTGCAGGCTGCGGTCGCCCTGCTCAACGCCCAGAGCTATCAGAACTCCAGCTGGACGCTGCTTTCCGGTGTGGCTGCACTGGGCCTGTTCCTGGCCCTGCTGGGCAGCCGTGTCCTGCTGACTGCCGTCAGAAACGGCTACGACCTTGCCGCCCGATCCCCCGAAGGGCTGCAGGGCGCATTCCGTGTCCGGAATAAGGACCTGATCCGGGTGCTGGCCCGGAGCCTGGATCAGAAAGACCCCTGGGTGCTGCTCAGCCGCCCTGTCCAGTGGGACGAAGCGCTGGTGGAGCAGAGCTTCGGGGAGCGCGCCAGTGAGCGCCGCGCCCGCAAGACAGCCCTGATCCTGCTGGGTGCCGCCGTGCTCAGCGGGCTGGTGTTCCTGCTGTTTGGCGGCGGGCCCAACGGCATGGCCGCAGCCCTGACCTCTATGCTCTGCATGGGTGCACCGCTGTCCTCCACCTTGGTTGCGGGCATCGCGTCTCTGCGCCTGCAAAAAACCGCAGCCGCCGCCGGTGCCGTGGTGCCCGGCTGGGCTGCCATTGAGGAGCTGGGCGGTGTGGACACCGTGCAGGTGGATGCCGACGAGCTCTTTACCGCCGACAGCGTGAATCTGGAGGATATCCGCATCTTCAAGGGCGGCCGCATCGACCGTGCCATCCTCTATGCGGCCAGTATCCTCAACCACAGCTGTGAGACCCTGCGGGGCCTGTTCCGTCAGATCATCGAGGACCGCACCGAGATCCTGTACCCTGTGAAGGACTTGGAGGTCCACCACGGTCTTGGCTTTGCCGCTTGGTGCGATAACAACCGGGTGCTCATCGGCAACCGGCTGTACATGGAGCGGGAGGGGGTGCCCCTGCCCGAGCAGGAGTACGAGGATGAGCACTCCCAAAACGGCGCGCTGCAGATCCTGTATCTGGCTGTTTCCGGCAGTCTGCACGCCATGTTCGTGCTCCACTATGTGGGCGGCCGCAACGCCGCCCGCGGTCTGGAGGTGCTGCAGCGGGAGAACATCCGCCTGCTGGTCACCTGCGAGGACCCCAGCCTGACGGCACGCCACATCACCGAGGCTTACCATCTGCCCGAGGGGATGATCACCCTGCTGGATCAGGAGCAGTGCAGCGCGCTGACCCCTGCCCAGCCGGACGAGACGGCCCGCTGCTGTATGCTGCATGATAAGGGCTTTGCCAGCCTGATCGGCGGCCTGCGCACGGCGGAAAAGGCCCAGAACGCCGAGACGAGCGCCACCACGGTGCAGATGGTCTCGGTCTGGTTCTCGGTGGTCATCGGTGTTCTGCTGACCTACGCGGGCAGCATCGGCACCCTGTCGGTGGCCGCTGTCCTGATGTATCAGGCAGCTTGGAGTGCTTTGAGCATTGCGGTCTGCGCCCTGAAACAGCACAACTGAAAATAATTCATAAAATGAAATCGTACAAAAAGAAGCGGCTGTCGTGTCAGCCGCTTCTTTTTTGTTGCAATCGGGGAGAAAGTGTGTCATACTCTACCCAGAGTTTACGGAAAGAGAGGGGAAGCCGCCATGTCATACCGTGCCGCGATCTGTGATGACAGCACGACCGATGCTGAATTTGTGGGCAGCATTCTGCACCAGTGGGCCGCAGAGCGTGGCATTGAGGTGGAGAGTGAGCGCTTTGCCTCGGCGGATGCCTTTCTTTTTCGCTACGCAGAGGACAAAAGCTTTGACCTATTACTTCTGGACGTGGAAATGCCGGGCACGGACGGTGTGACGCTGGCCAAAACGGTGCGGCAGGAGAATGAAGCCGTGCAGATCGTGTTCATCACCGGCTACTCCGATTACATTGCCGAGGGCTATGACGTGGCCGCCCTCCACTACCTGGTGAAGCCGGTCAGCCGCGAAAAGCTCTTTGCTGTTCTCGACCGTGCCTGGGAAAAGCACCGCCGCAACGCCCGGTGCCTGAACCTGGAGCTTTCCGACGAGCTGGTGCGCCTGCCGCTGTATGAGGTGCGGTATCTGGACGTGCACCAGAATTACGTCACGGTTCATGCCAGGCAGGATTACACCGTCAAGCGGACGCTTGGTGAGTTCGAGGCCCAGCTGGACGAAGGCTTCCTCCGGGTGGGGCGGGGGATGATCTTGAACCTGAAACAGATCCGCCGTGTGACCAAAAAGGAAGTCGTGCTGGCCGATGGTACCGCCCTCCCATTGCCCCGGGGTGCCTATGAGCCCCTGAACCGAGCAATCATTGAGAGGACTTAATGATGAAACTTAAATTCTTTTCAAAGCTCCTCGATAAACGCATCGCCGCTTACCAGCGGGAGCTCATCGAGACCCACTACAAAGAGGTGGACAACATGTACCGCCAGATGCGGGGATGGCGGCACGATTACCGGGGACACATCCAGACCATGAAGGTGCTGGCGGCACAGGGGGATCTGGACGGCATCAAAGCCTACCTGGATGCATTGGATACCGACCTGAACACTGTTGATCTGGCTGTAAAAACCGGCAACGCCATGGCTGATGCCATCATCAACAGCAAGATCTCCCTTGCCAAGAGCCGAAATATCCCGGTGCAGATCGATGCCCATATCCCGGTCAAACTGAAAATGAGTGAGCTTGACCTCTGCTGCATCCTGGGCAACCTTTTTGATAACGCCATGGATGCCAGTGCGGAGCTGCCCGAGGAGGAGCGGCTCATCCGGGTATATATGGATATGAAGGGCACACAGCTCTATATCTCCTTCACCAATTTCACGGCAACTAAAAAGCAGAAAAAGCTTGCGGGCCGTTTTGTCACCACCAAGGGCGAGGGCCACGGCTTCGGGCTGGTGCGCATTGATGCCATCGTGGAAAAGCTGGATGGCTACCTCAGCCGCAACAGCGAGGATGGGGCATTCACGACGGAGATATTGATTCCACAGGTGTAAACCTCTCAGGCGCTCCGCGCCAGCTCCCCTGATTGGGGAGCCAAGTTCACGCTGCTACTGGCTTGCCTCTCCTACTAGGAGAGGTGGCAATGCGAAGCATTGACGGAGAGGTTCCTGCAATTCATCCCCCAAATCAGGCGTTTCGTCCCCGGAATGTGTCGGGGGCGATTTTTTGTGTTAGGATCATTGCCAGACAAGTGAAAGGGGATTCCAAAATGGGAAAGAACGAGAAAACCAAAAAGCCAAAGCCCAAATACAATGTCTGGCAGAACACTGCCTACATGCTCTCGGTGGCCTGGGACACCCGACGGAGCGTGCCGCTGCTGGTGGTGCTGCTGGCCGTCTGCACGGCAGGCAAGACCACTGCCGAAATGCTCATCAGCCCGGCGGTGCTGGGCAAACTGGAAAGCGGCGCGCCGCTGGGCCAGCTGCTGGGTGCCATCGGCGGGTTCACCATCCTGCTGTTTGCCCTGACCGCGCTGTGCTACTACATCGACCACCTCACCATGTTTGGCCGGTGCGGCGTGCGGCTGGAGCTGCTGAAGCGCATCAACACCAAGCGCACCCGCACGGCCTATGCCAACCTGCTGGATGAAGCCTTCCGTCTGATGTATCAGAAGGGCCACGATGCCTGTATGAACAACCGTGCTTCCGGCGAGGCTTTTTGGAAAAGTTGGACGGATATCCTGACAAATCTCATCGGCTTCGGGGTGTATCTGGCTCTGCTGTCCGGGCTGAACCCCTGGCTCTGTGTCCTGACGGCCCTGACCGCTGTGGTGAGCTATTTTTCCACCAGGAATATCAACGAGTGGGGCTACCGCCACCGGGAGGAGGGGGCAAAGATCACCCGGAGCCTGCATTACCTGCGCAACACCGCCGAGGGACGCGAGTTCGGCAAGGATATCCGTATCTTCGGCCTGCGGCAGTGGCTCACTGACCTGTACGATTCTGCTTTGCGGCTCAACTATGCCTTTCTCGAAAAGCGGGAGCGCGCCTACCTGACCGCCAACCTCATCGACCTGGCCCTGCTGCTGGTGCGCAACGGTGCGGCCTATGCTTATCTGCTCTGGCTCACCGTGACCAGGGGCCTGCCGGTGTCGGAATTCCTGCTCTACTTCGGTGCGGCCTCCGGCTTTGCCCAGTGGGTCACAGGCCTGATGGAGCAGTTTGCCCTCCTGCGCAAGCAGAGCCTGGACATCTCCACCATCCGGGAGTTCCTCGAGCTGCCGGAACCCTTCCGGTTTGAGGAGGGCATCCCGCTGGAAAAGCGGCTGGATATGCCCTATGAGCTGCAGCTGGAGGATGTGAGCTACCGCTACCCCGGTGCGGAGAAAAACACCATCGCCCACATGAGCCTGACACTGCACCCCGGCGAGAACTTGGCCATCGTGGGCTTGAATGGCGCTGGCAAGACGACACTGGTCAAGCTGATCTGCGGCTTCCTTGACCCCACCGGGGGGCGTGTTCTGCTGAACGGGCAGGATATCCGGCAGTATAACCGCCGGGATTACTACAAGCTGTTTGAAGCGGTCTTTCAGGATTTCAGCGTGCTCTCCTGCACGGTGGCCGAGAATGTGGCCCAGGCCATGGACGGCATCGACGAGGAAAAGGTGCGGTACTGTCTTGACCAGGCAGGGCTGACGGAAAAAATCACATCCCTCCCGGCGGGTATCAAGACCCATGTGGGCCGGGATGTCTATCTGGACGGCGTGGAGTTCTCCGGCGGCCAGACCCAGCGCCTGATGCTGGCCCGTGCCCTGTATAAAGACGCGCCTATTCTTGTGCTGGATGAGCCCACTGCCGCCCTTGACCCCATCGCCGAGGATGATATCTACCAGAAGTACAACGAGATGACCCGGGGCCGCACCAGCCTGTTCATCAGCCACCGACTGGCCTCCACCCGTTTCTGTGACCGCATTCTCTTCCTTGAAAACGGCCGTGTGGTCGAGGAGGGAACCCACGACCAGCTGATGGCCCAAAACGGCGGCTATGCCAAGCTGTTTGCGGTGCAGAGCAAATATTACAAGGAGGGCAAGGCTGTATGAACGAAGAAAAAATGACCCTGAAGGAAAGCGTCCGGCTGACCCTGCGGGCCTGGCGCTTTTACTGGAAAAATACGCCCCGATTTGTGCTGTCCACCGTGCTGTGGGCACTGGCGGATGCCGTCAGCCCCTATGCCGTGGTCTGGTTCTCGGCCCGGCTGGTGGCTGAGCTGTCGGACGCGCGGGACCCGCAGGCCCTTGCCGTGGATGTGGCGTGGGTGCTGGGCGTGACCGCTCTGCTCACGCTGGTGCGGTCGGTCCTGCTCCACTGGAAGAGCGTGGAGCGGGAACAGCTGAACTGGCAGCTGGGCCATGACTGCTTTATGGAAAAGCAGATGTCCATGGATTATGCCGACGAGGACAGCCAGCAGGTCTACGACCTCTACAATTTCATCCAGCAGAGCGAAAGCTTCTGCAGCGGCGGCAATCCTAACGCTGTGGCGCTGCTGGACAGTGTATCCGCGGCGGTATTCCGTATTCTGGGCGGCGCGGTGCTGTCGGTGGGGCTGTTCACGGCCAGGGTGCCCGCCGGCCCGCTGACAGTCTTCAACAGCCCGTTCTGTGTTCCGGCAGTGCTGGTGCTGATCCTAGCCGTGGCGTGGCTCTCGCCGGTGTGCGCTTCCAGCGCGGGCATCAGCAGCCCGGATATCGAGGAGGAGGGCCGCTGGGGCAACCGGCTCTGGGCCTTCCTCATGGGGGTATGTCGGGACGACAAAAAGGCGCTGGATGTGCGGATGTACGACCAGTTCGAGTTTTTGAAAGATCACGCCGCCGTCTCCATGCCTGCCTTTGAGCGGGCCCGCAAGGGAAAATTCGGCATCCTGAATGCCACGGGCAACGCCGTTTCGGCTCTGCTCATGGGTCTTGCCTACCTCTTTGTATGCCTGAAGGCCTACGGCGGGGCCTTTGGTCTGGGCGCTGTGACCCAGTATGTGGGTGCAGCCACCAACTTTTTTGTGGGCATCGGCGGGCTGTTCACCGCCGTGGGCGACTGCAGATTCAACGCCCCCTACCTGAAAACGCTCTATGACTATCTTGACCTGCCCAACAAGATGTACAAGGGCAGCCTGACCACCGAAAAGCGGAGCGACCGCCAGTATACCGTGGAGTTCCTGGATGTCTCGTTCCGGTACCCCGGCAGCGAGCAATATGCCCTGCGCCACCTGAGCATGACCTTCAAGGTGGGGGAGCGGCTGGCCGTGGTGGGCATGAACGGCAGCGGCAAGACCACCTTCATCAAGCTGCTCTGCCGCCTATACGACCCCACCGAGGGTGTCATCCTGCTCAACGGCATCGACATCCGTAAGTACCGCTACGATGAGTACATGGATATCTTCTCGGTGGTGTTCCAGGATTTCAAGCTGTTCTCCCTGCCGCTGGGCCAGAATGTTGCCACGGCCCAGCATTATGATGCCGCCCGTGCCGCCGACTGCCTGCAAAAAGCGGGCTTTTCCGACCGGTTGGCCCGGATGCCCAAGGGGCTGGACACCTGCCTTTATAAAGATTTGGACGAGGATGGCGTGACCATCTCGGGCGGCGAGGCCCAGAAGATCGCCATTGCCCGGGCCCTGTACAAGGATGCACCTTTCATCGTGCTGGATGAGCCTACCGCCGCCCTGGACCCGGTGGCTGAAGCGGAGATCTACGCAAAGTTCAACGAGATCGCGGGCGATAAGACTGCAATTTATATCAGCCACCGGCTGTCCTCCTGCAAGTTCTGTGATGAGATCGCCGTGTTCGACCACGGCGAGGTCGTCCAGCAGGGAACCCATGAGGAACTGCTGGGGGAGCCGGATGGAAAGTATTACGAACTGTGGAACGCCCAGGCACAGTATTACACCGAAGAAAGCGCGTGAACCTGGCCTCCCTATCAGGGGAGCTGTCACCGGAGGTGACTGAGCGCTTTTTGGCCCTGATGTTCTGCACAAAAAAATCGGAAAAAATTGGAATTCCCGACGAAATCGGGTGCGAAAGCACAGCACTTTGGGCGAAAAACTTGACCCACATTGGCCGGACGTGTAAAATAAATCAATAGTGAGAAAAATCATGGACGCGAAATTTTTCCATGTGTGCGGCATTCCTTTGATCCCATGGGATGAAACAAGGAGGGAAGTTCGACCCAATGAAATGGAAATTCCAAACCGCGGGGCGGCTTCTGGCCCTGCTGGCTCTGAGCGGGGCCCTGCTGGCTGCCCCTTTGCCCGCGCAGGCCGCGCCCGGTGTGCTGACAGGCCTGACCGGAACCGGCTCCAAGCTGGAACTGGAGCTGACCGAGATGGAGCTGGAGATCACAGATGATGACCCCCGCCCCAAGGGCTACCTGTACACCAGCGGCCAGAGCGATTATTACTTCATCGTCTGGATGAGCAGCAACTCCAATGTTGCCACGGTGGATGGCGACGGCAAGGTGACGGGCCGCAATGCAGGCACTGCCATCATCACCGCCATCTCCGACCACGGCGAACGTGCCGCCTGCAAGGTGACCGTGACCCGCAAAAATGAAGAAGCAGCCAGAAAAAAGCCCACGCTGGATACCACCAGCCTGAGCCTTGTGCTGCAGTACAATGACCTGCACCCCGCCCACCAGCTCCAGCTGACCAACAGCGACCACTCCTTCCTCTATGTCTACCAGTGGATGAGCAGCAACCCTGAGGTTGCCACAGTCAGCGACAAGGGCCTTGTCACGGCTCAGGCGGCGGGCACCACCACCATCACGGCAATGGTCTCCAACGGCCAGGCTCTGCGGTGCAGCGTCACGGTGACTTCGGATATCGGCAAGGTGACCCTGAACAAGAGTGACCTGCTGCTCCGCACCGTGGGCACCCAGGAACGTCTGACGGCCACCGTTGCGGTGGAGGGCGGCGGTAGCGTGCCCATTACATGGGTCAGCAGCAACCCCGGTGTCGTTACCGTGGATGCGGATGGCGTGGTGACCGCCATTGCCGATGGAGAAGCCAAGGTCACGGCTCTTTCGCCCGCCGGACGCTTTGACGTGTGCAGCGTTGTGGTGGGCATGGCGGCGGAGAAGTACGAATCTGAAGCCGACCTTGCCGACGAACTCAAGCTCCCGGATCCCTACGTTGCTGTAAGGCTGAATAAACTGGCATAAAGAAAAAGCACCCGCCCATGGCTGTTTTTGACGGCTATGGGCGGTTTTTGCGTGTATGGAAAGGGATGCGCTGGGAAAAACTTGCCGAAGAGGAATTTTTTGCAAAAAATATTTTGCGTTGCATGTTGTGGCGTACCTGACACATCCGGCTGCCTCCGGCAGGTGAAAAAGGACAAAATGGCCCGAACGTTGTTTAAGACAGGGGGCGGATGCCCCACGGAGCGGCGAAATCTCTGCAAAAAAGGCGGCTGCCCGGCTTGGATGACACATTTAACAAAAATTTGACGTTAAGTGATTGAATTTGCAACTCTTGACAGAAGGCGGGACAAACCATTATCCTTTTATCAGAGGAAAGTATTTTATGTCGCCAGACGTTGGAATGCCTGGTGTACAAGTGTGTGTCAGGAGGGAAAGAATATGACCAACTACCGGAACCGAATCGGGGAAGCCATTGCCTTTGCCCGGAACGTGGCGGGCAGATCCCAGCAGGAGCTTGCGGATATGCTGGGGCGGGACAAGCGCACCATTCAGAAATGGGAGCGGGGCGAGATCCGCATTGCGCTGGAGGATTTTCTGGATGTATTCGATACTCTGCACCTGCCGGTGGGGCCCTATGAAATGTGGATCCGGCATCCGGAACTCTTTCCGCGCGGCATGGAGGATATCAAGGGCTTCAGCACCGAAAAGAAGCGGAGGACACTGGCGGATTATTATCTGCATCAGGCTGCACCGCTGGAGATCGAGCAGGAGTATTACATCCTGTTCGGCGACCACGGCAGCAACAGCTGCGGCATCCGGCAGGAGCTGCTGGCCAACCTGCAGACTCCGCTCCGTGACCGCAAACGGATCGTGAACCAGATCATCGACAACTACTATGAGGCCCGGGCCATCGGACATCTGACCGACCCGGAGGGCCAGCAGCCAGTGATGCCCATTCTGGAAGCCTGCTACGATGCCAGTGCACGGAGCGTGAAAGCCAACGAGAACCGGTACAGCATCGGCAGCATCGAGAACTATCTGGACGATGCGGAGAAACCGGCAGAAGAGTGAACCGAACAGCAGACGGCCATGTGCAGCCGCCTGCTGTTTTTGCGTTCGGCTGCCTGCGGGAAAATATTGTGAAATTTGCGGATTCCTGCTATACTTATCCTATTGATGAAAAAGAAGGGTGAGATAAATGGCATACAACATGGGCGGTCGGCGCTTCCGGCCGGTGGGCAGCGGAAAAAAGCGGACTGCGCCGCAGTACGGGCCGGTGGGCACAGGCTGCCCGTTTGTGGAGGAGGCCGTGGCGCGGCTGTACCGGGAGCAGAACGAGGAACATTTCTGGAGCCTGATGAACGCCCTGAACTATGCGCTGGAATTGCAGACCAAGGTGCTGGTTCCGCTGGATGCGGCGGTGGACCCCCAGAGCGGGGCCGCCCCCTGGGCACACCTGCCCATCCCGGAGGAGCGGGCCGAGGGCCTGCCGCCCTGGCTGCTCCACACCCGGAAAGAGCGGAACTATCTGCCGCTGTTCACCTCGGTAAAGAACGCCGAGGCGGAAAAAGCCAGCGCCACCCGCCCCATGGTGGAGCGCAGCCTGCGCAGCGCCATGGAGTATGCGCTGGAAACGGACGGCATCGATGGTGTGGTGCTGGACCCGTGGACAAGCTCTGCCACGCTGGATGTCTCCCTGCTCAGCGGGCTGCTGAGATCGGAGCGGGGGAGCGACAACCCCGGCGCTCAGGAGCTGGAAGCCGGGCACGCCGCCGCCCGGGCCGGGGATTGGCAGGAAGCAGCGGCCCGCTACACTGCCGCCGCCGAGGCGGGCAGCGCAGAGGCGCTTTCTGCCCTGGGAGACTGCCTGTATTATGGCCGGGGGACCCGGAAGAATAAGACCCAGGCCCGGCGGATGTGGAAAAAGGCCGCGCAGGCCGGGGAGGTGCAGGCCATGATCGCCCTGGGGGATGACTGTGCCGCATCGGGCGGGGAGATGGCTGAGACCCTGCAATACTACCGCCGCGCCCAGAGCGCTGCCCGGGAGGTGCCGGACATCGCCTACACCCCGCAGGTCTGCCTGCGTCTTGCCCAGTACGAGACCCAGTACCTCTCCCGCAAAAAGGCGCTGCTGCAGGTGGCCGAAGCCGTGCAGGGGTTTCGGATCCTGCAGGCCGAGGGCGAAACGGATGCTGCCGACTGGCTGCGGGAGGCTGAACTGCTGACCGATCAGCTGCTGGCCGACGATAAAAACGCCTGAAACACAGTTTCTTTACATTTGTTCTAAGAAATCGTCATAGGAAACCGGTAAGATATTCAAGGAAATATTCTGCGCCGAAGAAAAGAGGACAAGTACTATGAGCAAAGTGATCGGGATCGACCTTGGCACCACCAACTCCTGCGTGGCGGTGGTGGAGGGCGGCAAGCCTGTGGTCATCACCAACGCCGAAGGCGAGCGCACCACCCCCAGCGTGGTGGCCTTTACCAAGGATGGCGAGCGTCTGGTGGGCGGCGCGGCAAAGCGCCAGATCGCCACAAACTCCGGCCGCACGGTGTCCAGCATCAAGCGGTACATGGGTTCTGATCACCGGGTGCATATCGATGGCAGAGACCTGACCCCGCAGGAGATCAGCGCCATGATCCTGACCAAGATCCGCCGCGATGCCGAGAGCTACCTGGGCGAACCGGTGACCGAGGCCGTCATCACGGTGCCTGCCTATTTTGACGACAGCCAGCGCAAGGCCACTCAGGATGCGGGCCGCATTGCGGGCCTGAATGTTCTGCGCATCATCAATGAGCCCACCGCTGCCGCGGTGGCTTACGGCCTGGACAACGAAGCCCCCCAGAAGATCCTGGTCTATGATCTGGGAGGCGGCACCTTTGATGTTTCGATCATTGAGATCGAGGACGGCACCTTTACGGTGCTGGCCACCGGCGGCGATACCCATCTGGGCGGCGATGACTTTGACGAGCGCATCGTTGAGTGGGCTGTGGCGGAATTCCGCAGATCTGACCGCATCGATCTGACCAAGGACCCCGCCGCCATGGGCCGCCTGAAGGAGGAAGCGGAAAAGGCCAAGAAGGAGCTTTCCAGCGCGCTTTCTGCCCAGCTGAACCTGCCGTTTATCGCGGTGGGCAAGGATGGCCCTCACCATCTGGATCTGAGCCTGGGCCGCCCCCAGTTTGAGATGATGACCGGTGACCTGCTGGCCCGCACCGTTCAGCCGGTGCAGAACGCCCTGCGGGATGCCGGGATTTCCGCCAGCCAGCTGGGCAAAGTCCTGCTGGTGGGCGGCAGCACCCGGATGCCCGCTGTGGAGCGGCAGGTCCGGGAGCTGCTGGGCTGTGAGCCCAGCCACACCCTGAACCCCGATGAATGCGTGGCCATGGGTGCCGCCGTGCAGGGCGGCCTGCTGCAGGGCGGCGGAAAGCTGGCCGGTGCCACCGGCGCGGCCGCGCAGGGCCTTGTGCTGATGGATGTCACCCCGCTGACGCTGTCCATTGAGACGCTGGGCGGCGTGGCCACCCCCCTCATCACCCGCAACAGCATGATTCCCACCCGCAAGAGCCAGATCTTTACCACGGCCCGCCCCATGCAGACCAGCGTGGAGATCAACGTGCTGCAGGGTGAGCGCCACTTTGCCCGCGACAACAAGAGCCTGGGCAAATTCAAGCTCACCGGCATCCGCTCCGGCTTCTCCTCCAAGCCCCAGATCGAGGTCACCTTTGACATTGATGTGAACGGCGTGGTCAAGGTGTCTGCAAAGGATCTGGGCACCGGCCGGGAGCAGAACATCACCATCACCGGCAGCACCAATCTTTCTGAGAACGAGATCCAGCGCGCCATGGCCGATGCCGCCGCCTACGAGGAGGAGGATACCCGCCGCAGGGAGCGGCTGGAACTCCACAATCAGGCCGAGATGCTGGCTTACAAGGTGGATGAGGCCCTCTCCAAGTGTAAAAAGGAGCTGGACAAGGACGAGAAGAACCGAGTCAAGAACGACCTTGCCAGCCTGCGCCGCTGCCTGCGCAAGGATAAGCCCGAAAAGATGAACGAGACCGAAGAAGCGAACCTCCGTCAGGCAAAATCCCAGCTGGAGGCCAGCGCCAACCACCTGATGGTGCTGTACAGCACGGAGCAGGATGCCGGCCGGCAGTAAGCAGGCAATTCCCTACTGAAAAACTTCGTTGAAAGGGTTGACAAACCCGGAAGAGTGGGGTATTATGTATGCAATATCACAAAAATGGCTGTGAAGAGAAGAGTAGGTTTTCGCATTGATCCTTCCAGAGAGCCCGGCCGGTGGAAAAGGGCAGGAAACAGGGAACTGAAAATGGTCTCGGAGCCGCGGGGGCGAAGTGCAAGAGTGCTAAGCCTGCGACGGGAGCGCCCGTTACAGCGTCCGGTTGTCGCGTTGCAAAACGCCGCAGCAGTGAGGCTGTCTCTGTGAGGGGACAGTAAACCAAGGTGGTACCACGGAAGTTTTACGCTTTCGTCCTTGTGGGTGTATGCCCGCTGAGGACGGAAGCGTTTTTTATTTTGCTTCCGGTGCAAAGGGTGCGGATTGTGCCGCACCGCACAAAAACATTTTTTGTAAAAGTAGAGAGGGAAAACAAAATGTCTAAGATCACTCGTCGTAATTTTCTGAAAGTTTCCGGCGTGGCCGCTGCTGCCGCTGCTCTGACCGCCTGCGGCGGCTCTTCTTCCACCGCAAGCTCTGCCGCATCCGGCGCTGCATCCTCTGAGGCTGCCTCCACCGCTGCCAAGCTGGACAAGATCAAGGTCGCCGTTCCCAACGACACCACCAACGAGGCCCGCGCTCTGACCCTGCTGGAGAAGAACGGCTTCTTCAAGCTGAAGGCAGATGCAGGCCTGACCGCCACCAAGAACGATATCGAGGAGAACCCCCTGAACGTCAATGTGGACGAGGTCGAGGCTGCTCAGGTGCCCAACGTTCTGCAGGATGAGGACTACGCTGTCATCAACTCCAACTACGCCATCTCTGCCGGTCTGGACCCCATGACCGACGCTCTGGCCATGGAGGATGGCACCTCTGCCTACGTTAACGTTCTGGTCTGCAAGGAAGGCAATGAGGAGGAGCCCAAGATCAAGGCTCTGGTTGCTGCCCTGCAGAGCCAGCAGGTCAAGGACTTTATGACCGAGAGCTACGGCGGCGCTGTGGTCTCTGTTGTGGAAGACCCCACCGACGGCTATGATCCTTCCATCGATTATGACGCACTGAACGGCGAGACCGTCAGCTGCGCTGCCACCCCCGCTCCCCATTGCGAGATCCTGGAGGTCTGCAAGCAGATCCTGGCCGACAAGGGCATTACGCTGGACATCCAGGAGTACGATGACTATGTGATCCCCAACACCATCGTTGAGGATGGCCAGTGCGACACCAACTACTTCCAGCATCAGCCCTACCTGGACAACTTCAATGAGGAGAAGGGCACCCACCTGGTCTCCGTTGCCGGCATCCACGTTGAGCCCATGGGCATCTACGGCGGCAAGCAGAGTGACCTGAGCCCGATTGAGGGTTAAGCGAACTCCCCCAGTCACCTTGCGGTGACAGCCCCCTCGGGGAGGGAGCCTTTGCCTGACCGTTCTGTTTCAGGCTCCCTCTATGAGGGAGCTGGCAAATCCGTAAGGATTTGACTGAAGGAGCTTATTCAACAGCAAGGAGCAATTTCTGTGATCGAGATCAAACACCTTTCCAAGACCTTCCAGATGAAGGACGGCGCAGTGAATGCGCTGAAGGACATCAGCCTGACCATCCCGGATGGTTCGATTTACGGCATCATCGGCATGTCCGGCGCGGGCAAATCCACGCTGGTGCGCTGCATCAACCTGCTGGAGCGCCCCACCGAGGGCAGCGTGGTCATTGACGGCGTGGAGATGGAAAAGCTCACGCCCGCCCAGCTGCGCCAGCGCCGCCGGGAGATCACGATGATCTTCCAGCAGTTCAACCTGCTGATGCAGCGCAGCTGCCTGAAGAACATCTGTTTCCCCATGGAGCTGGCTGGGGTGAAAAAGGACGAGGCTGAAAAGCGCGCCCGCGAGCTGCTGGAGATGGTGGGGCTGCCCGATAAGGCCAACGCCTACCCGGCCCAGCTTTCCGGCGGCCAGAAGCAGCGCATTGCCATTGCCCGCGCACTGGCAACTGACCCCAAGGTCCTGCTCTGCGATGAGGCCACCAGCGCGCTGGACCCCAATACCACCCACTCCATCCTGACCCTGATCAAGGACATCAACCGGAAGCTGGGCATCACGGTGGTGGTCATCACCCATCAGATGAGCGTTGTGGAGGAGATCTGCGATCACGTTGCCATTCTGGACGGCGGCGTTGTGGTGGAACAGGGCGAGGTGAAGGAGATCTTCGCCAACCCCAAGACCGCCGCGGCAAAGCGTCTGGTGGCTCCCAACGGCGGCAGCGCCGCCCGCGACCTGTCCAGCTTTGCGCCGGACGATCATGTGGTGCGTGTGACCTTCAACGGTTCTTCCGCCGCAAAACCGCTGGTGGCAAGCCTTGCCGCCGAAAAGGGCATTCTGGTGTCGGTGCTCAGCGCCGATACCCGCGACCTGAGCGGCCAGTGCTACGGCTCCATGCTGCTCAAGCTGCCCGCTGACCTGGACGAAGCAAAACAGGCTGCTGCCTACATGCGGGCACAGCCCGGCATTACGGTGGAGGAGGTGACCGGAGAATGACCATTGCAGATTATGGCTTTGCCATCTGGGAGACCTTCTATGTGACGTTGCTCTCCACCGCGTTCTCTCTGGTCATCGGCCTGCCGCTGGGCGTGCTGCTGGTGGCCGGTGATAAGGACGGCATTCTGCCCCTGCCCGGCTGGCTGATGCACCTGCTGAATATCATCATCAACATCCTGCGCAGTGTGCCCTTCCTGATTTTGATGATCTGCGTTTTTCCGCTGACCCGTATCATCGTGGGCACCACCGTGGGCACCAAGGCCACCATCGTCCCGCTGGTGGTCGCGGCCTTCCCGTTTGTGGCGCGTCTGGTGGAGACCAGCCTGCGTGAGCTGGATGAGGGTGTGGTGGAAGCCGCCCAGAGCATGGGTGCGACCCCGTTCCAGATCATCACCAAGGTAATGATCCCCGAGTGCCTGCCCGGCCTGATCTCCAGCATGACCACAGCTTTGACCACCATTCTGGGCTACTCGGCCATGTCCGGTGTCATCGGCGGCGGCGGCCTGGGCAAGATCGCCCTTTCCTACGGCTACTACCGCTACCAGACCAACATTATGATCGTCTGCGTCATCCTGCTGGTGCTGCTGGTGCAGATCTTCCAGACCGTTGGCACCTTCTGGGCCACCAGAAGCGATAAGCGGCTGAGGAAGTAACTCCTTCAGTCGCACTTCGTGCGCCAGCTCCCTCGGAGAGGGAGCCTTAAAGCCTCCCTCTTTGAGGGAGGTGGCAAAGCCGAAAGGCTTTGACGGAAGGAGTTCTCTCCTCATTTCGCCCCGGACGGGAAGTAAAATTCAACGTTTCAATTCCCCGCCGGAGGTATGTGCTCCTGCGGGGAATTGTACTATTCGGACAAACCCAGTAAAGGAGTATGTTGCAATGAACCGTGATACCATCTGTGTGCAGGGCGGTTATACGCCCGGCAATGGCGAGCCCCGCCAGATCCCCATCATCCAGTCCACCACCTTCAAATATGCCACCAGCGAGGATATGGGCAAGCTGTTCGACCTGGAAGCCGACGGCTACTTCTACTCCCGCCTGCAGAACCCCACCTGTGACCTTGTGGCCAAGAAGATCTGCGAGCTGGAGGGCGGCACCGCCGCCATGCTGACCTCCAGCGGTCAGGCAGCCAACTTCTTTGCCCTGTTCAACCTCTGCGAGGCCGGTGACCATATCGTGGCATCCAGCACCATCTACGGCGGCACCTTCAACCTCATTTCTGTCACCATGAAGAAGATGGGCATTGAGGCCACCTTTGTGGACCCGCTGTGCACCGAGGAGGAGCTGAACGCCGCCTTCCGGCCCAACACCAAGGTGGTGTTCGGCGAGACCATTGCCAACCCCGCCCTGACTGTGCTGGATATCGAGAAGTTCGCCAAGGCTGCTCACGCCCACGGCGTGCCGCTGATCGTGGACAACACCTTCCCCACGCCGGTCAACTGCCGCCCCTTTGAGTGGGGCGCGGATATCGTGACCCACTCCACCACCAAGTACATGGACGGCCACGGCGCTGTGCTGGGCGGTGCCATTGTGGACGGCGGCAAGTTCGACTGGATGGCCCACGCCGAGAAGTTCCCCGGCCTGTGCACCCCGGACGACAGCTACCACGGCATCACTTACGCCGAGCGCTTCGGCAAAGAGGGTGCCTTTATCACCAAGGCAACGGCTCAGCTGATGCGGGACTTCGGCTCCATGCAGTCCCCGATGAATGCCTATATGCTGAACCTCGGCCTGGAAAGCCTGCATGTCCGGATGCAGCGCCACTGCGCCAACGGCATGGCCGTGGCAAAGTTCCTCGAAAGCCATCCCAAGGTGGCCTATGTGAATTACTGCGGCCTGGAGTCCAGCCCCTACCACGCACTGGCTGAAAAGTATCTGCCCAATGGCAGCTGCGGCGTGGTCAGCTTTGGTCTGGCCGGCGGCCGCGAAGCCGCCAGCATCTTTATGAAGGAACTCAAGCTGGCCGCCATTGAGACCCATGTGGCCGATGCCCGCACCTGTTGCCTGAACCCGGCATCCAGCACCCACCGCCAGATGAACGATGAGCAGCTGAAAGCCGCCGGTGTGCCCGCAGAGCTGGTGCGCATGAGCTGCGGTCTGGAAAGCGCTGAGGATCTGATCGCAGATATCGCACAGGCTTTGGATAAGATCTAAAAGGCAAACGGGCTCGCCCTCTCAGCTTCACTTCGTTCAGCAGCTCCCCCAAAGGGGGAGCCTCTGGCGAAAAATAAACTTTGTGGTTTTGCCAAGGCCTCCCACTTTGGGGGAGGTGGCACGGCGTAAGCCGTGACGGAGAGGGCGAGGCCGCTATCAATATCCGCACCAAAGGAGTACGACACTATGCCGCTGATCATTCCCAAGACTCTGCCCGCCTACGATGCCCTGTACGAGGAAAACGTCTTTGTTATGCACCGGGAGCGGGCAGCGTCCCAGCATATCCGCCCGCTGGAGATCCTGATCCTGAACCTGATGCCCACCAAGATCGCCACCGAGACCCAGATCGCCCGCCTGCTGGCCAACACGCCGCTGCAGGTGCACATGACCCTGCTGCAGACGGTGAGCCATGAGGCAACGCACGTCTCCGCGGCCCATCTGGAGGCCTTTTATAAGACCTTTGACGAGGTGAAGCATAACCGCTACGACGGCATGATCATCACCGGCGCTCCGGTGGAGACCATGGACTTTGAGCAGGTGGATTACTGGCCGGAGCTGTGCGAGATCATGGACTTCA